>OHOR01000069.1_pt1 | contig 63319 bp, 61 predicted proteins | sample 1569911 | NCBI WGS metagenome assembly OHOR01 (sample SAMEA3879517, study PRJEB24766) | human gut metagenome | biome: human-associated habitat; feature: feces | place: USA | collected 1985/1987
TAGCGGCAACTCTGATATCTTATCATGACCGCTTTCGTTTGTCAACAACTTTTTTGATTTTTTCAAATCTTTTTTCCAACCGAAAAACCTTCGTTTCTGCGGTGGATTTTCATACTACCATATTGTTTCCTGCTTTGTCAACAACTTTTTACATTTATTTTTCAAAGCATTTACAATGGCATAAAAGGCGTAAAAAAAGAAATCTCAATCTCTTAAGATTCTTCTCTTACTTCCTATTGGTAGTAAACGGAGAAAGAGGGATTTGAACCCTCGCGCCGGTTGCCCGACCTACACCCTTAGCAGGGGCGCCTCTTCAGCCTCTTGAGTATTTCTCCATAATCTGAAAATCGTCTCTACCAATATGTTATTGGCGTCATTTCGTGACGCAAAAATTATTATACATAAGGTCTATGTGTTTGTCAATTGCTTTTTTTATTAATTGTAGATATTGTTTATAAATATTCTTTAATAGCTTCTTCAATCCTGGATTTTACAAGATCTGCAATTTCCGGAGTCTTTAATTGTTTATATTCTTCATAGCAGATCGGTTTCAGATAAATCAATTTTACAGTTACCGGGGCTATGGACTTTTCATCAAAAGGTTTGTATGAATCAATCAGAGCACAGGGAACAATGGGGCATTTAGCCCTGACCGCACTTTTGAATGTTCCTCCCTTAAACGGAAGCAGCTGATTCCCCATGCGACTTCTGGTTCCTTCCGGGAAAATCAGAAAGTTTCTTCCCTTCTTTACTTCTTCGGTCATCTGATTGATTACCTGAAGAGACTGTTTAATGTCTTCTCTGTCTATTGCAATTGCATGCAAAGCCTTAAATACCTGCTTTAACAGTATTACGTTACTGACTTCCTTTTTATATACCACAGAAAAAGGAACCGGACAGGATTCCAGAAAAACAAGCGCATCAAACATTCCCTGATGATTCGGGAAAAAAATAAAACCATTTTCTTTGGGAATATTTTCCAGCCCATAGCTTTCTATTTTTACTCTTCCGGCCCGATTGGCTGCCTTAGTTACTTTTTTAATAAATGCATAGTTTTCTTCCAGATTGAAGTTCTTCCGGGTTCCCAACCACCAGATACGCATCAGATAATACGGTACTTTATAAAAAAGTCTTACTACCATTAATATAATTCTGTACATATGTTATCTCCAGTTGCCTCACTCCCGGCAATACTCCTTCGTCGCCGTCTCATATAGATTATTACCCTGTGCATCAATGACTACGATTACCGGGAAATTGTTGACCGTCAATCTACGAATAGCTTCTGTGCCCAGATCATCATAAGCAATCACTTCCGACGAGGTAATTGACTTTGACAATAATGCGCCTGCGCCTCCTACTGCAGCAAAATAAACAGCTCCGTTGCGAACGATCGCATCCGCCACTTCCTTTGACCTTTTTCCCTTTCCGATCATTCCTTTCAGTCCAAGATCAAGAAGTCTCGGTGCATACTTATCCATTCTGCTGGCTGTGGTCGGTCCTGCAGATCCTATTTGTCTGCCCTCTCTGGCAGGAGACGGTCCCATATAATAGATCACATTATTTTCCATTTTCAGCGGAAGTTCTTCTCCTCTGTCCAGAGTCTCCTGCATTCTCTTGTGCGCTGCATCTCTTGCCGTATATATTGTGCCTGTTAAATATACATAATCCCCCGCCTTTAATGAGTGGGCATCTTTCTCACTAAGTGGTACATTTACGTATCTGTCCATACTGTTTTCTCCATTGCTTTTTCATCCGGGATATCAGATTTCTCTGACTGCGTGTCTGTTCACATGGCAACATATATTTACCGCAACCGGTAATCCGGCAATATGGGTTGCATATGTGTTAATATTTACCGCAAGTGCCGTTGTTGTCCCTCCCAATCCACCGGGACCTATGCCGGTTCTGTTGATCTTCTCCAGCATCTCTTCCTCCAGTTCTTTTACATAAGGGATCTCAGAGTGTTTATCAATCGGTCTGGTCAGAGCCTCCTTCGCCAGCAAAGCACATTTTTCAATAGTGCCGCCGATACCCACTCCCACCACCATCGGCGGACAAGCATTCGGTCCGGCATCCTTTACGGCTGTAAGGATTGCGTTTTTCACACCTTCTATTCCATCCGCCGGCTTCAGCATAAACACCCGGCTCATATTTTCACTTCCAAAACCTTTCGGTGCAACAGTGACAGTAATGCGGTCTCCGGGAATAATACTGTAATGAATGATTGCCGGTGTATTATCCCTGGTATTTTCACGATAAATCGGATCTCTTACCACCGATTTACGCAGATATCCGTCCACGTATCCGCGGCGAACTCCCTCGTTCACAGCATCTTCCACATTTCCGCCTACAAAATGAACGTCCTGACCTACTTTCAAAAACACCACGGCCATACCGGTGTCCTGGCAGATAGGAATCATATCTTTCTCTGCAATTTCCATATTTTCCTGTAGCTGACTCAGAATCTGTCTGCCTAAAGGAGCCTGTTCCCGATTTTGTGCCTCGGTAAAAGCAGTCTTCATATCTTCCGACAGATAATGATTGGCCTCGATACACATTTCACTGATATTTTGCGTCAAAACGCTCACATCTACTGTTCTCATACTCTCACCATGTTATTCTGTAATTGTTCTACGAACCTCTTCCAGCTCTTCCGGTGTGCTCTCTCCCGGTGTCCATAAAATCTTCTGTCCGTCATTCACATAGCGGGGAATCAGATGCATATGAAAATGCTGTACTGTCTGTCCAGCTGCTTCTCCATTGTTCTGAACAATATTCAAACCGTCGCAGTTCAGTTTTTCCTTCATTTTTATCGCAAGCTTCTTCGCAAGGACAAATACTTTCGATGCTGTCTCATCCGGCAATTCATATAAGTTATCCGCATGCTCCTTGGGTAAAATAAGAGCATGACCCTTTGTTGCCGGTCCAAGGTCCAAAATTACTCTGAAATCTTCGTCTTCGTACAATGTTTTGGAAGGAATATCTCCATTCGCAATTTTACAGAAAATACAATCCTCTTTTTTCATCTTTCTCGCTCCTATCTGTTTATCTATCCTTTTCCTCAAAGGGAAATGCCTGATCCAAGGTTCTCAAAATACGGAAATCCCCTTTCATGCGCTGCATAACGCCGGACATAAATGCTCTCTGAAAAGTCATTCTTCCATTTATAATATCTTCCATTGCAGCTCGGTTCATAGACATCTCAACATCGTGTTTTTCGGTTTCTCCGTAGCCGCATTCCACAGAGGTCCCATTCACTGCAATCCACATAGGTACTTTCTTTTCTTCTATTATAATAGTATAAATTGCTTCAAAACCCGGTTGTGGAACAAATGCCTTCTTAAATTCACTGAGATATTCTTCTTCACCATCTGCTCCGTTATTATCCAGCATTCCACGGAACATGCTGGTAAGCTCCTGAATATCCTCTTTCTGCCTCTGCACATAACTGTCATCCGACACATACTCCGACAGCTGCTCCGTCTCCTGCGGCGTAAGATTAATGGATTTCGGAATTGTAATTTTCTGTCTCATCACCTTATTACTGGCCGGAAAACTGGCCAGTTTCTGATTGATGGTGCGATACATGTTCTCCGCTTTTTTCTCAATAATATGGCCATACTGCTCATTCATTTCCAAAGACACAGTATTCTCTATATATCCGCAGATTCCACTGCAGGGCAGTCCACCCAGAATCTCCCATGCCGTAGCCAGGTTCAGTTTACCTTCCCTCTCTCCATATGTAGTAGACATTACTACCGGACACATATAAATACCGGCAATGGCTTCCTTATCACCATATAGCCAGCAGGCATCCAGAAATTGCTGCATATAGCCGCCAATACCGTACCATTCCACCGTAGTTGCCAGGATAATACCGTCTGCTTCTTTTAGCGTCTGCGGCAATGTTGTAATGTTGGTCTTGCCGTCATAGAGGTTATACCGCTCCACGTGTACACGCAGCTCCTCCAGGACTTCCTGCATTTTGTTGATGACATAAATGGTAGGATCATCAATAATCCCCCGTCCTCCGTAATAGATATTGATATTCAAGTCTACACCTCTCGATTTCTTTTTTGCTTTCTTATCATACAGAGCAATGCCCCTGCCAGGAAACCGGTCAAAAGCCCGCCCACATGCGCTGCATTGTCCACGTTCTGCGCCGTGAATCCATTATAAAGAGATAACGCGATCATCAGTATTACTCGTTTGGGTGTAACATCCGGCATAGATCTCCGATCCAGTAAAATCCATGCCAACAACACTCCGTCCAAGCCGAAAATCGCACCGCTCGCCCCTACCGAAGCAATTCTTTCCATTGCTATCACCTTATAAATCAGAGAACAAATATTGGCGCCGATCCCGGATAATAAATACAGAATCAAAAACTGTAAATGCCCTGTTACTTTTTCTATCATTGCTCCCAGAAAAAACAGGATTACCATATTATTAAAAAGGTGCTCTATGCCCGCATGTAAAAAAGTGGATGATAAAATTCTTCCATACTCCCCATACCGCAACACAGCTACTGCGTCCAGTTCGCCTATATTATATAACAGATCCCCCGTAAAAGTACATATCAGATACACAATAACATTGATTACCACAAGTGTTCCGCACACAATAGGAAGGTTCTGTCTTTTTTGCATCTATCCTGTTCCTCCGGAAATGATCATCCTTAATATCAATATCTAAAATGTACCACTGTTTCCGGCATTGCGTCAACCAAAAGGATGTCATACTTATATCAACGGTATACCAATGTCCTTTTTCCAAAGGTTATCTCATCACCCTCTTCCAATTTTCTTTTCTCATAAGGCTGCATGCGAAGCCCGTTTTTGAAAGTTCCATTCGTAGAATTCATATCTTCCAGATAATATCCGTCTTCTTCTTTTACAATTCTGGCATGAAGTCTGCTGATCGACAGATCCTCCAGTACCAGATCCGCCTCTCCCCTTTTCTTGCCTATTGTATAAGCTTCCTGGTCCAATGTTGCGATCAGTGATCCTTCTTCCGTCAACAATCGATGTTTTATTTCACGCATTGCCGACTGTTCTCCCATATATACAGTCCGACCCATATCTTCCTCTTCATATGCCGTTTCCTCTGCTACCGCATATCCGTTCATGGTCAGTTGCAGATTTCTGCTATAATTTTCCCTTTCTTGTTTCTCTTTCTTTTTGCGGTTTTCCCATAATGCAAATAAACTCTTTTTCTCACCTGTCGTTCGATTTTCTTCCCGTTTATTCTCTATTTTTTCTTCTGCCGGCAAAGTATCCTCCGTCTTCTGTTGTATCATTTCCTCTTTTGTATGTTCTGTCGGATCGATTCCGGAGATCCGCAGGCATTCCGCATCTTCATAAATTTTCTGCTGCAGATACACTTCTCCGGCCGTCTCATACTGTTCATATGCCTTATACAAATATTCCACCATTTCTTCATCCTGGTAATCAATATGTTCTATCAGGTATTCCAGTAATTCATGAAAACCGGTCTCCTGCCTGCAATAAGGAATATATATGAAATAGAAATCATTCTTTTCCAAATCCTGATAGATATGATTCGGAAACCATACGATATTGCTCTCCTCCAATAAAAAGCGGGACATTTCCTGTCGGACTCTTCTCATGCTCCACAAAAAATCAGTCAGCCACTGTCTGTTTATCACCTTTTTTTCAAAAAGCTGTGCTATATTCTGTCTAGATGTAATGTCATAATACAGATAGGCATTTCCATCAATATATCGCAAGCTGCATGGGAGCAATCCCTTGATTCCTCCCCGGCTGATCATACAATATTGATATCTTTTTTCCTCTGGCTTTTCTCCCAGAGCCATTCTTTCATAGTTTGCATTCAGGCTTCGAATATATTCTGTATTTATCATAGCTAAACTTTCCCTTCTTAATTATTTTCTTCCGTATTATCCCTTTTGTTCTGTACATTTCTGCTTCTTCTCAGCCAAAATACCGGCGAAATCCTATCCGCTTGAAAAGAAGCTTTGGCACTCCAATATTTTTCTTGCGTTCCCATACCGGCAAAAGGATATCTGAGTCGTCCTGCTTTTTCAAGAATGACATCGTTTTTTTCCAGCTTCCACAATGGGTCCTCATTCTCCCACGCAATATATTTCTCCTCGTCAAAATGCAATGCTTTCTTCTGCATATAGTCATTCAGCTGCTCTTTTGTGAGTGTCCACTTACTTCCGCTGAGAACGGTCGCTTTTCCTATATCCTGTTCCAACAGGCATCTGTCATATTGAAAAAGTAACAAATAGGTCATTAATAAAATAACTGACAGAATTATCGGGTAAAGAATTGCAGCTTCTACTGTAAAATACGCATCAGACTCTTTTTTCATAATTACATTTCCTCCGGTTTTATATCATCCAGGTGGTTAAATAAGCCAAAAATAAAAAAGGAATGTACGGAATACGCCTTTTTCGATCCCGTCTAAGCATATAAAGAATCATAGAATACAGAAATATATAAATAAGGCTCAGACAAAATATAAGCAATGCCTGTCCATCTCTGCATATACTTCCCAACTGGATCAATACAATGCCGTCCGCCATGCCGATTGCTTCCGTCATCTTTGTCAGGAGAAGCAATATTATCCCCGGTACCATTTCTACAATAATCCCTGTTTTCCAGCCCATTATGCAGATATCTGTTATGACAAGTAAGCTTCCTAAAAACAGCAGCCATACCGGAATTGTTCTTTTCCGAATATCACACAGGCTTATTTTTCCGAGATAAACACTCCATATGATTTTTTCCACCCAAAATACCATTTTGTTTTACCTATCTTTCGAATTGTTTCCCCTGCATCTGCTACACACTTCATATTTGAAAGCTTCCTCTTTGGGAATTTTTTGTACTGTCCGTTTTAATCCGGGGCAATCCCGCCGGCTGTGATAACATTCTCCGTTTTCCGAAACGAAAAATAGCAGTCCTCCTGTCGGATGCGGTATTTTGTCTGTGCATTTTTCACATGGTCTGTACTCCCGCAGAGCCTCTGTCGCTTCCACCACACGGACGGATAGCCGAATGTGCGTACATTCTCTGTTCGTATGATATACTCTACCGTTTTCCGTAATATATATATACTCTTCGTCTTCCGGCTCCGGAATTTCATACCCATTCCACATATGGCCATAATAACGATTGGCCATTCGAAATTTTTTGAATCCTGACAGTTGAGATATTCCCGCAATCCTATAAGTCATATTGATTGTATAAATGTCACCTTCAATATTGCTCTCCAAGAACTGTAATCCATCACTTCCTCCGTCCAAAGGTGACATTTCCAGATATTCCTCTCCCAGCTGTTCTTCGATCTGTTCCTTGACATAAGTATAAGATATGGCAACTGCCTCCAGTCTGTGATCTGCAGAACCCTGCTGCCCCTCCGGTAATGCACCGTAGACACCGATCTGCCGCCCGGCATTCCACAATGCCACTTCCAGATTTCCGTGCAGCCTTATGATTTCTATGGCATTACCCATAGAAATCACAAAAAAGCAAAACAGGGGCAGCACCAGCGCTGCTTCTACCGTCATACTTCCCCTGACGCAGGTCCTTTGGAGCATGGGCAGTGATATCCTCTTTATGTATTCAATGACTAATGATAATTTTGCGGGGAGAATTTTTTTACATGGGTTAAGAATATTTCTTATTTTCGGAGAAGGTCTCATGTGTTTTTGTTTCATAGTTGTTTTGCATTGTTCCCATAAAGAGGACATCACCGCCCACCTCCTTTTTACTCTGACATACCCGTCGCCGCTTCGAAGGACGTTATATAGGATTTCTGGCGTTCTATCTCAACACTATATCCATATCGGCTCTTCACCTTTACATTCATTTGAAGTTCCGCAATACATGCATCCAGACAAAAGTTCTGATTTCCGGGGGTAACTCTGATATCCTGCTCCACAATATTCATTGCTCTGTAGGTGACGGTTCTTTCATCACAAAGTAGCAAAAATATTCTCAGATAGTCCTCATAACCCAGATCCGTCACAGCATCCGCATCTCCAGAACGTCCCTCATCCGTCAGGTTTCCCTGTAATATCGTCTGTAATCCACAGTGCCAGGTGCTGTCACTTTTCAGTAAAGGTATTTTGTCTCCGGCAAGCATTGTTCTGACATCATACACGCTCTCCGCAAATGCCCACCCAAGTATCAATGAGATTGTAAACAATTCTCCTATTTCCGGAACCATCATAACTGCTGCCAGCGCTTCACCCAAAACTTCCGCAACCGCATATTTTTCTTCACTTCCGAACAAATAAGCGGCATTTGCGGCTTCCCTGATCGCAAATATCCTGTTTATCACATAACGAAGATTTTCCCGGTCACTTTCTTCTCCTGCAATGATATATTCCACCTGATACCACAGTGGACTGCTTTTTTTCTCAGTGCTATACCTTCCCATATATTTCAGCAGATACTCATGAAATAGTATTCTTTCCTTCTCTTTTTCCCATTCCGTCTGTGATTGCAGCGCAATATTTCCCCGATTGATCTGATCTCGTTCCTCTCTCGCTTCTATGAATTGTTCTGTTTCTATTCTGCGATCTGAAATCTCTTCTTCGGGAAGCACCAGTGAAAGTATTCCGCTTTTCTTTTTTTCCTCCAATGCCTCTGTGGGATTTTCGATATGAATTACTTTTCCGTCAGCCGTTTCTCTTCCGTCGTATTCCCGGATCTGCGCATCCACGGTCTGTTTTTCTTCTTCTACACTGCGTTCCAACAGTCCACGGGATTTTATGGTCTTCACCCATTCTTTTATCTGTTGCAAAAGTCCGATGCCGACATCATCTTCTATTGCGTCCACCGCCATTCTGCGAAAGACTTCTCCATCCCCATCGGTCACAAAAGCAGCCTTTGTCATTTCTGCTTTTTCTGCTTCCAGCGCAAAAAAATCACGATACAGAAATTTATCGAGGAAAATATCTTCCAGTGAAAAATTGTGATTCATATATTCCAGAAGGTGTTCTTCTGTCAATTTTGTCGTCCCATGCACGGTTCCATAGGAACAATCTACTGCGAAAAGATTATACTGGGCGAATAACTCTCTGTGATATTCCGCCAGAATACTATCCATTCCTATGTCCATAACACATTCTGTTTCCAGGCAGATCCCCCGGTACCGGCAACCTTCTATCAACGCAAGGCACAGTGAAATCATCACACCAAGTGTAAGCGCAAGATATATTGTCATGTATCCGTTTTCTTTCATAAGGTCATGCTCTTATATTTTTTTCGTCTGGCTGGTAATTTTACTGAAAATAGAATTAACGATCTCCGTAATCTTTTCTTTAAAGATCACTACAAGACCCACCAGTACCACGATGATCAGAATCACCTCTACGGTTCCCATTCCATCCTCTTCTTTTATAAATTGTCGAAACGTTTTTAAATGATTCATATTTTTCTCCTTTTCTAAACTCCCACATTGGAAAACGCGGGAAACATAATTAAAATCATAACCACCAAGAGTAGCATTATCATTGGTAACAGTAATTTTGTAGATGCCTCCTCACATAATTTTCTGGCATTACGCATTCTCATTTCTTCTGCCTCTTTTGCCTCTTCGCGCAATTGCTGTAAAAGCATGGTGCTTCCCTTTTTTACATTTTGCGTAAGGAAAGTACTCAATCGGATATATTCCCGAACTCCTGTCCTTTTTCCAAATTTTTCATATGCCGCGCCCTCCGACACACCCATACGGATCTCACGGACTGCAATCAATAATTCTTCGTATGCTGCCTGTTCCTTTGCTCCTTTTTTCCGTTTCTGTTCATAATCTTCCGCTATCTTATTCACTGCAGCCCGTACCGTCAGTCCAGCTTCCAGATATAATGTTATTTTTTGCAGTATTTCCGGGTACTTCCTTTTTTCTTCCTGCTTCTTTTTCTCTACAAGCTCATGAATATCCCGATCTTTAAAAAAGAAGACTGCCACAATCGTCACTAGCGTTCCCAACAATAATTGAAGCTCCGTCAGATTTCTCTGTCGCCACGATATCTTTTTACCGTCAATTGACTCAGGCAGCATAAAAGCTTCCTGCTCCGGATCTGATGTCTGTGCATTTTCCAGCATTTTTTCCAGAACAGCTTTTTCACTTTTGTCGATTACATCATTCTGATTTTTTACGGTAACCGACATTTCTGTCTCCCATTGGTATTCGTCGTAAGCAAGTTCCGCTTTCAAACGCACCGTGCTGTCCTGCTCCTGAGGATATACTTTCCCCTCCGGACTGATAACATCCATGCAGTCGCTCTTCCATGTAACCGTAAAAGGGTAATCATCATATTCCTCCTGCAATTGCAGATCTTCCCTGACACAGTCCAATGATTCATTGCCTCCGCAGATCAGGCCCGGCAGCTCCTCCCGGAAAGCATCAAACAATTTTTGCAATTCCTCCTGACGGTATTTTCTGGGTTGTACTGTAAGCGCAAAGGAATATTGACTACCATCCTCTACTTTTCCGATAATAATATAGTCCTTGCTTCCGCTTCCGGAATCTGCCCTCTTCATCCAACCGTTTTTTATAGGATTACCTTCACTTTTTCCAAGTGTAACAAACAATATCAGAAGAATTCCCACGAAAAATATCATGAGGGACATTGTTAACTTCCTTACATAATACTCTGTAATGCGCTCCTCCTGATTTTCTCCGGGATATAAACGGCTCAGATCTGTCTTTACCCTGTCTCTTCCCGGAACCGGTATTTTCCACAGGTGCATTTTCTTGTATATTATGAGCACTACCTGATAGCAGATCTCCACTACACCCTTTTTTCGTTCCATAGTATTCTCCCTTTAGAGACTTTCACCGATCCGTTCCATGATCTTCTCTCCTACGATATAGGCGCACAAATAGATTGCAAGGCATACTGTCATTATGATATATCCGGTTATGTTATGATACAGCGATACAAAATAACCCGGATATGTGACACCTATATAGAATGAGATTGCAAAAGGCATCACTTCCATCACTCTCTGTTCCAGGCGTCTTCCCTGCAGCAATGTCATCATCTCCTGTGTCGTCTCCACTTTATCGCTGATCAATTCTGCAGTATTTCGTATGATCTGCGATACATTGCCTCCTCCCCTTTTCGCCACGGAGAGTATCGTCGAAAACTGCTGAATCTCCTCACATCCGCTGCGTTCTGCCAGATCTCCTATCAGTTCTTCCAATGTGATATTTACGATCATTCCTCTGCGGATCAGTTCCAGTTCACCATACATTGCGGATCGTTCGCCAAAAAGCAGACGAATATCTTCTCTGCTCTCCAAGAAAGCATTTTCCACGGCGTATCCGGTTCTGAGTGAATTAGCAACTGCCAGAAGACATTCCTTGAACTGCACGGTCAGTTCCCATCGTTTTTTCTCCCTCTGTTCTCTGACACACTTCCGGAAATAAAGAATTCCCGGGAAAATAAAGAGAATGACAGCAAACACCGAACGATAGAAGAACCAGGAAAAAAAGAGAATTCCGGCTGTTGTGCGCAGCAAAGGATTCATCAATTCACGAAAGTCCGGCCGCTTTAAGTTTCCCTTCATGAAGCAAGCCTCCCTTTTTCTGTAATTTACCAACTACATTACCTTCGCTGCTCTCCCCCAGTTCTTCAAAGCAGTACAATGGATTCAGACGGATTTCGCCGTTCTCACAACCCACTACTTCTGTAATTTCCAACACTTTTCTGCTTTTATCCCGAATTCTCCCCAGGTGCACAATAATATCCACGCCGGATGCTATCTGGTTGCGGATCGCCGGAAGCGGCAGATCCATTCCCATGAGTACCATATTCTCCAGTCTCGACAACATATCTGCTGCACTGTTTGCATGCCCCGTAGACATACTGCCGTCATGCCCGGTATTCATGCATTGCAGCATATCAATAGCTTCCGCGCCTCTCACTTCGCCTACAATGATCCTGTCGGGCCGCATCCGCAGAGATGAGCGGATAAGTTCCCGGATTCCGATCTCTCTGCATCCTTCCGCATTGCCATTACGTGTCTCCAGGCGCACTAGATTGGGAATTCCCTGAAGTTGCAGTTCAGCGCTGTCTTCGATGGTGATGATCCGCTGTTCCGGCGGAATGAATCCGGATAATACATTCAAAAAGGTCGTCTTCCCGCTACCGGTTCCTCCACTGACGAAAATGTTATATCCCGCCTTTACCAGTGTCTTCAAAAAATCCGCAGCTTCCGGAGATATAGTTTCCATCGCGATCAGTTTTTGCATGGTGATCGGTTTATCCGGAAAACGTCTTATGGTAATGATGGGTCCATTCAATGCAATGGGACTCATCACAATGTTCACACGGGCGCCATTGCTTAATCGCGCATCAACAATTGGTGATGCCTCATTTACCACTCTGTTACATCCGGCCACGATCTGTTGAATCACATCCTGGAGCTTTTCCATGGAATCGAAAGCCCGATCCAGTTCCTGCAGCTGTCCGTCCCTCTCTACAAAAATATGATCCAGTCCATTGATCATAATCTCCGTAACAGAGCTGTCATCCACAAAAATCTGCAGAATATCCAGCCGTCTCAGGGAATCAAACAATTCCTTACGCAATCGTCTCCGCAATTCCACAGAACACAATTCCAGATTTTCCTGTTCCATGAGAACTTCATCAATCGTATCCTCTACCTCTTCATCCGTATAGTCTCTTCCGTAATCCAGTCTCTCCTGCACCATTTGTCGAAGCTTTCTTCTCTGTTCCAAGTAATCCATTTTTTCTCTCCCTGTTCTAATTTTCCAGCATTGCTATTTCTTTCCTCACATACTCCGCCAATTCTCCTCTGGTAAATTGCTCCATTTCTGTGGGAAGCTTTTGAAAAAAGGGTAAAGCAAGTTTACGGGTTTTGCCTTTTACCGTGTCTTTTTCGCACAAAGCAAGCAATTGCTCATATTGATCCAGTTTCATTCGTGACATTTTATCTTCTTTGGTCAGCGTAAATACTCTGGTACATATCTGCAGTACCTCAAACAATCCCTGTATACTTTCGCTCAGATCCAGTATGACATATTCATATTTTCCGAGTTCTTCGATCCGTTGGAAGAGGTTTCTCCACTCTTCCGGCGGGATTTCCAACAGGTTCTGACCGTTGCGCATCGGGGGAATGTAATCCAGACCGCCTTTGTGCTGGATGACCGTCTGCATCCGTAAAGAAAATTTTCCCGCATCTCCTGTCAGAAAATACAGCAGATCTGCAAGGTCTCTGCTCTGTCTCTCCGGAAGGAGTTCTGAGATCCCAATATAGTGTTCAAAATTGAGATACAAAGTGGGATGTTTTTCTGACAACAATTGGCCCAGCGTCAGTGCAAAAGAACTTTGCAGACATCGATGTACCGGGGAATAGATACCTATAAATTTTGTCTTATACTCTGCACACAAAAACGGCAATTGTGTTCCCACCGTCTCCACATACAATTCCAGCAATTCCTTCCACACCTTGTCAGCTTCCTGGTACTTATTGATATTCGGAAACTGGTGAAAGCGAAGTGTCCCGCTTTCATTAAGAATCGCCTGGCATGCCGGCTCCAATGTACTCAGCGTATCCATGCAGGAAGATTCCGCCACTACCAGCATTGTCACCTCCCCATTTTTCTCCCGTTCCAACAGTTCCTCCATCTTTGTGTATGTATGGATCTCCCATGGCAGTTCCTTCTGCCTTCTCAAAAACTCCGAAAGAAGTCTCGCATACTCTTCTTCACGGTCGAACAGAACCATAACCGCTTCCTTCTGTTCCATCAATAAATTCCTCCTATGTATAACAGCACACTGCAAAACACGGGACCGGCCATACAGATTCCGCTTGCCGGATGTGCTCTCTCCTCTGCAAAATACGCCTTCCAGCGTCCACAGCGGACAACATCCCACACATATTCACCCAGATAACACAATCTGTCCCACAGATTACGTGCCAGGTACATTTTGCAAAGTGCAAAAACTGCTGCGAATAGCAGCGCGAAAAATAGAAAACAGAGAACTTTTTCACCGGAAAAATATCCTGCACAGACAGCCAGGAGTTTCACGTCACCGGCTCCCATGGCACCAATATAAAAAAACAGATAGAATGCCACTGTCGTCAGTAAAACATTGCAAAAATATTCCATAATCCCATAAATCCCCTGTTCCCACCATCGGAATGCCGCTCCGGCGATCAGGCAGCTCAGGATCAGACCGTTGGGGATTCTGCGGCTTCTGTAATCATATCCGCAGGCAATACTTAATAGAAAACATAATACACACTTTATTACTGTGTTCGTTGCATTCTCACTCTCCTTTCCTTCGATTTACAAGTGGTAATGTGGGATGACTCTATCCCATAAAAGAATTCTTTCAGATCTTATAAGATATTTGATACAACCATCGCGATTGGTTGTAAGATGGATTATAGCCGTTGTTTTTCCGTCTGACAAGTGTTTTTCCGTAAAAAAATAATCTTTGGCACATTTTAACAGTCACCTTTCTCATACGTCCTTCCAAAATCCCGCAACTCCTTGATTTTACGGCATTTTCATCTGTCAAAGCATATGATAAACTGCCAGGCCGTATAATACCAGGATTCCCGGAAAGCCCAAAATACCCACTGTCAGAGCCGTAGCTGCATTGATTCCCACTGCTACCGTGAATCCCAGGATCTCTATCCCCCAATTTAGAAAATACATAAAGATCACTCCAAAAACACTCCGCAATACAAGGTTTAAAAACCACTCCGCCTTTTTTCCCAAAAAACTTATGGCAAAGAGCAGGACTGCTGCCCCAATAATCCACAATAGATTCTCCGGATGCTCCATTGTTGTCCTCCCGATCTTTCCGCTGTTTGTTATAATCTATTCCCATTTTTCGCAAAAATGTCTTCCAGTTTTATGTTAGGCAGGTATATTTTCCCTTTCTGCTTCCTATACTGTTAGCAGAAAGGATGGATTTTTACATGAAAATCTTTTTTAGTCAGGTAAATACAAATTCCGAAATGATCGAAGAAGATCTCGCACCGTTGGATTTAAAAGAATCCATAAGAAAAACCCGCCAGGCTCTGGATATCGCCTATGCGGGTTTCGATAATGCAATCGAAAGTGATCTGATCGACAGTTATATCTATGAAATTAATGCTTTGCAGAAACGGTATCAGCACCTCACCGAACTCGCCGCTTCCCAGCCTGTGCGGCAGGAAAAAACTTTATACCAGCATTCCCCGATTCGAGCCCTGGTCAGCCATGTTTTCGGTTAACTGATTTCTTCCGTAAGTCAGTCCCGCATACACGGTCTGCGAATTATTCATCACAGGACCGGACGAATTCTGATCCTGAATCTGTCTGTAAGCATCACAGAGCGGTGCTATAACCTTCCGGATATCCTGCAGCGCCGTTCTGTCGGCTTTTGCTTCGCACGCCGCCAGTCTGCGGATACAATACAGATACAGCCTGGAAAGCTCTGTCGCCGGACTGTACTGTCTGTGAAGAGAATTTAAAAGCTCATTGATACAGCCTCTTGCTCTGCGAACTGCTTCCAAAAGTTCTGCGTCATCCGCAGCCTGTTCGCCGTCTGTAAGATACTGTAATGTCATTTCGTAGAGAATGACCACCAGCTGTGTGGCATTGGCTTGTGTGATCCGCAAGGTAAATTGTTGTTTACATTCTTTTGTCATTTTGAATCCTCACTTCATCGGAATCCATTACTGCAACAGCTGTAACACCTGGGACGGTCTCTCGTTTGCCTGGGCCAGCATGGAGGTTCCTGCCTGTGCCAGGATCTGATAAGTGGTATAGGAAGTCATTTCCTCCGCCATATCCACATCCATAATACGGGAATATGCCGCGGTCATGTTCTCACTGGTAACATCCAGGCTGTTAATGGAAGACTCCAGACGGTTCTGAAATGCTCCCAGTCTGCCGCGGACGGAGGATACATATTTGATGGCTCCGTCTACTCTTGAGATGGCATCCTTTGCCCCTTCCTGCGTATTCACATCAATATCTTCAATTCCCATGTTCTGCAGAGTAACCGCGGGAATATTAACCTCCAGTACCTGTCCTTCGTTGGCTCCGATCTGCAGACGCATTGCTCCGATACCGGTAGCATCGATCTTCATGCCATTATAGGAATCTCCCTCTTTTGCTTCCGATACATCCAGACGCATTTCAAAGCCGTTCGTGCCGGTGATCGTCAGAAGATTATCCTTCATATCCGTCTTTAAGGGTTCTACCTCTTTAAATCCGTCTCCGAATTTAATATCTCCGTCTACTTCAAAATTTCCCTCTGCATCTTTCTTAAATTTCATAGACTGTATGGTATATTCTTTTACCGGTACATCCGGAGAGCAATAATTTACTTTAATCTCCTGCTTATCGGTGTATCCCTTGAGATCAAATTCTCCGTTCAACAGCTTCTGCCCGTTGAATTCCGTGGTATCCGAGATACGGGTAATCTCTTCCTTCAGCTGCGCTACTTCATCCTGTATGGTTGCGCGGTCATCCTCTGTCATAGTGCCGTTGGCAGCCTTGACGGAAAGCTCATTGATACGCTGCAGCATCTCACTGATCTCTGTCATTGCTCCGTCCGCAATCTCTATAATGGATACGCCGTCACTGGCATTCTGATTGGCCACGGACAGTCCCTCGATCTGAGCATTCATACGCTTGGACATTGCCAATCCGGCAGGGTTGTCCTTGGCGTGATTGATCTTCAGTCCGGAAGAAAGTCTCTCCAATGATTTGGACAGCAGATCGTCATTTGTGGATAAGGCATTGTTGGATAACATTGCCGATACGTTGTAATTGATTCTCATGTGTTACTCCTTACTTTCCGCTGCTGTCTGCGACAGCCTGCAGGAATCCTTTTGCCAGACGGTACAGCTGTTCCGTATCGATCCGACTCTCTATGGTATCTGCATTTTTTGTCTCTCCGGCTGCCATCCTTGTCATATCCCGGGAGCTGACGATGGGAAGCTTTTCCGCTTTCCAGTCTGCAGAAGTATCTGTCTGAATCCGTTCAAGGAATATATCGGAGGTCTTCTCTAATTTCGTAACCTCTTCCGGTGTATTTCCTACGAGATAGCCATCGATGGTGTCTCCCTTTACCTGTAAATGTGCCTCCAACTCCATATCTCCGGCATTCACCCGGATTTCCACAGCTCCTACAGCTCCGGCTCTCTGCTGTAAGATAAGATGGACTCCCGCCAGCTGCTCACCCAGGTACATCGGAAGAAAATATTCCTGCTTCGCCTGAAGGCTCTCCGCAAGGCGCAGCTGCTTGTGTACCAGCTGCAGCTGTTTTACATCCAGATGTTCATCCGCCTGTTCCAGACTCATGGTTTCCACATCTTCTGCCGTATTCTGAAGCATGGACCGATAATCCTCTGCAAAATTCTGCTGATCCAGCTGTTCCCACAGTTCGGAAGTTTCTGTCCCGGCAGGCACTTCGCTGCCTGCTGTCTGCAGCATTTCTTTTTCCTGCCGATACTTTTCTCTGTATCTGCGCAGATTGCCAAACATCTCCGCCGGATCATCCATAAGTGCCTGGGCCGCCAAAAGATTCGATGCGCTGACGGGAACTTCTCCCCTTTGCAGTAGTTCTGCGGCTTCCGGTGCCGTATTTCCCGCCTCACGCATCTGCTGCAGTCCTTCCCGGTCATACGCTGCTCTGCTTTCGCCATCATCTGACACCTCTGTCAGAACCTCTTTTGCCATACCCATCCGAATCTGTTCAGATATATTATTCTCGGACAAATGAATCTCCTGTGTCAGCCCGGTATCCTCCGACACTTTCCAGTCCATATGAGAAGCCCTTCTGCTCCTGGCTGCCGTCAGCAGAGTGGAAAATTGCAACTCTGCACCGGTATTTACTACCGCGCCTACCGCTGCGCCATCCTCTCTCTCGACCTGATGCACCATTCGATAAATTCCAATATACGCTTTTCGTTCCTCTTCTGTAACATCCTTTTTCCGTTCCAACTGATATAGGAAACGGCTGTAGTCCTCCACTTCTTCCTCATAGCTTTCGGGATTCTGTGAAAAATAGGATTCCAGTTCGTCAAAGGTCTTCTCCAGAGGATTTACACCATCCCGGATCATCTGTAACACATTTTTCGGTGTCAGTCTGTCCACCACTGCGCTGACCTGTCTGTCAGCTTCCTTAACCTTCTCGATATTTTCAGGCGTAATTTCCATACTGTTGTATGCCAGAATCCGGACAGCCCGCTGATTTTCCGATGTCTTTTCTAATGACATACCTGTCAGGATATCATCTACATTAGAAAATGCTTTCCGGATGCTGTCTCCCAGATCGCTTCTCGGTGCCGTCATCAAAGTCTCATAACGTTCGCCCGCTTCCTCATAGGCTTTCTGCATTGCAGCGCCTTCCTTATGGAAGTCAGAAACTGTCTCTGTGGCAGCATTCTGTTCCAGGCTATAGGGTCCCAGTACTCCAGCAGGCAATCCCGGCAATTCAGAAGCCACCTGCACTGCCTGGGTATAAGTCTCATATTTCATCACTGCCTGAGACTCACCGGGAAAATATTTTCCGGCAACCTCTGCCTCCGCCTTTCGCAGCGCTTCGATCAGCTGCTCCATGGGGGCTGTATCAATAGAAAAATCACTCTGTAAAAGCTTTACGTTCACTTCTGCCGTCATGCGAAGGCGAATCTCTTCCAGCTGTTTTCTTGCTGCCAGATTCTCTGCCGTGGCATTCCACTTTGCATCTGAGAACCAGTCCTGCAGCATTTTATCTGCTTTTTCATAAATCGTATCCTGTCTGCCCAGGTTCGCATACATCGGGGATTTTCCCTCCGCAATTGCTGCTGCTGCTGCCTGCGCAAAAGTGTCCTCCGTGACAGGATAGGAAATACCGTCCAGTTCCACAAGCTGCTGCAGCGTATCCGTGGTCAGCGCAAGGTCGGCACTTACCAGCCACTGTGCCTTCTGTCTGTTCTCATCGTTTACCGTCAATCCCGCATCCGCAATCACCTTGTCCATCTGCTCCTGCAGTTCCTGCGGGACATCATTATTCTGTACTTTCGCACCGCTGTTCTCTGCCACATAGAGGTTCCAGATCTCCGGTTCCAGTCCATTATCCACCAGGTAGCTGACCGCACCTTCTTCCGGTTCCTTCAGGGAAGCTGCCATATCCCAGGCGCTTTTCAGTTCATTTATATTTTCCTGTGTCAAAGGAAGATCCGCGGAACGGAACTGCTCTTCGATGCTTCGGGCTAAAGTATCACTTCCTACCGCTGCCGCCAGGGTATCCATGTCGATATCATCCGTATATCCTGCGATCTGCTGTCCGGAACGCACCAGCTCTGCCTTGATCTTATCCACGATGGTGACCGCTGTATTCTGATCTAATTCTCTAGGATTAAATCCATCCTCACAGGCCTTCGCATAGTCCTCCTGCGACATAGTATGCGACAGCAATGTCATATAGTCCTGCTGCAACGCCACATTAGCATTCCCGGCATCCTGCTGCAGCTCCATCAGAGATTTTCCTTTGTTGTTCGCTTCCTTTTCCAAAGAAGACATGGACACTGCGGCCTGTCCACTCTCGTATACTGCCCCGAAATTCACATTTACGCTTTTTTTACTGCGCCATGTCTTGTCCTTGCCCCAGCTGCTTTTCTCTGTCCGGTTACTTTCTGTTCTATTGTCTGTTTCATTGATCGTCTGATTCTGAAATGTTATCTTCACGTCTCTCGTCCTTTTCTGTACAGTTCCCAGAGCCCGCCGGTTCTGAATAGTTAAGAAAAAAGATGAGTGCACTTTTTGGTCACACTCATCTTTTATTTCGGTTGTTTTATATGATTTCTTAACCTGACCTAGAACAGAAATACCGCAGCGCCGTAGGGTGGCAGATCAAAGCTGATGGAGTAATCCTTATAATGATAAGGCTTTTTTTCCGCCATAATTTCTGCGGGAATCTCGTTTCCCCAGCCGCCGAACCGTTCCTCATCACTGTTCAGCAGAAGCTTATATTTTTTCTTCTTAGGCACGGGAACAGTATAGTTCTCCCATTTCATCGGGGTCATGTTAAGTACAAACAGCAGATTATTCTTGCCACTGGAACATTTCCGGACAAAGGAGTAAGTGCTGTGTTCCGCATCATCCGCGTTCATCCATTCAAAGCCGTCCCAGTTATTGTCAATCTCGTACAGAGCAGGGTATTTACGATACAGCTTTAACAGCTCCTTTACATAAGTATGTACGCCCTGATTCAGCTTCTCACCTAACAGATACCAGTCAAGCTCACGCTCTTCGCTCCACTCTCGCTCCTGTCCGAAATCCTGTCCCATAAATAATAATTTCTTGCCGGAATGCCCGAACATGTAGCTATACCCCACACGAAGGTTGGCATATTTATCTGCCGGATATCCGGGCATTTTATTCACCATGGAGCACTTCAGATGCACCACTTCATCATGGGATAAGGGTAAAATATAATTCTCGCTGTCATTATAACTCATGGCAAAGGTCATGGCGTAATGATCGCCTTTCCGGTACAGCGGATCCAGCTTCATATACTCGCAGAAATCATGCATCCAGCCCATATTCCACTTGAAGGAAAATCCTAAGCCTTCCTCCCCGATACCACTGGTAACATTAGGCCATGCGGTAGATTCCTCAGCAATCGTCAAAAATCCCGGATAAGTTCCACGGATCACTGAATTCAGATGATGGAAGAACTCAATGGCTTCCAGGTTCTTATTGCCGCCAAATTTATTCGGCAGCCATTGTCCGTCTTTTTTACCGTAATCCAGATACAGCATGGAGGCTACTGCATCTACACGGATACCGTCTACATGGAACTCTCTCAGCCAGAACAGAGCATTGGCTACCAGGAAGTTCTTCACTTCATTTTTGCCATAATTAAATATCTTCGTTCCCCATTCAGGATGCTCTCCCAAACGGGGATCGGGATGTTCAAAGATGCACTGTCCATCAAATTCTGCCAGTCCGTGTGCATCGGTTGCAAAATGTGCCGGTACCCAATCCAAAATGACTCCGACACCTGCCTTATGCAGTTTATTGACCAGATACATAAAATCCTTAGGCGTTCCGTAACGGGAAGTAGGCGCATAGTATCCGGTCACCTGATATCCCCAGGAGCCATCATACGGATGCTCCGCGATTCCCATAAGCTCTACATGGGTGTATTTCATCTCTTTCAGATATTCCACGATCCGGTCGGCGAACTCACGATAATTATAAAATCCTTCCGCAGTGCCATTATTGGGATGTTTCATGAAAGAACCGATATGGCACTCATAGATTGCCATGGGTTCCTTGTTCATATCTTTTTTATCCCGGGCTTCCATCCACTTGGAATCCTTCCAGTCGAATCCCGTGATATCCGTAACGATGGACGCTGTGCCAGGTCTGTATTCCGCATAATTGGCAAAAGGATCGGCTTTGTACAGCTTTCTGCCATCCCTCGCATAGATCAGGAACTTATACATTGTTCCTTCTCCCACGCCGGGAACGAACAGCCCCCAGATACCGCCCTCTCCCAGCTTCTGCATGGGATGCGATTCCTCGTTCCATTCATTGAATGTACCGATGACATTCACCTGTGCTGCATTTGGTGCCCATACCCCGAAATAGACTCCCTGCACACCATCTTCCGTCGACAGATGCGCGCCCAGTTTTTTATAAATATCATAGTGCGTTCCCTGGGCAAAAAGATACTGATCTGCTTCGGAAATAAATACCTTCTCCTGCGTCATAGCTGCGCCTCCCGCTATATATTTTTAACTATTCAGAACCCCATTCGCAAAATCGCATTTTCAATGCTTTCCTTTTGCTCATGTGGTTACTTCGCCCTATAAACATTGATAAATGTTCTTACGAATGCAAGCATTCGACGCCCATTCGTCAATGTTTACATGGCTCTGAATAGTTATACAAAATCTTTTTCAGTGAGGATGATCATATCCTCATCGTCATATCTCTTGGCAAACAGAACATCAAAGAAATGTTTTAATGTCTTTTTATTCGCATGAGCGATTGCTTCATCCACGATTTCTTTTACATCCACCACGGTAACTACATGATCTATCGTCTGCATATCCTCGATTCTGGTATGCAGTGCCAGAACACCCAGTTCATCGATGGAATATTCCCTCTCCCGTGCATACTGCCTTCCGAACGCTACCAGTGTATCATTGCTGAGTGCTTCGACATCCATGCGGGAAGTGAAGCTTTCCTGCAATTTCTCATACTTTTCCAGAAAACGATCTATCTCTTTCCTGGTATCTTCCAATATAATGACAATGCCCTGATTCTCCTGCTGCAGCGCTTTGTACATCGTGTCCACAGTTTTATTATTCATTTCCGATGCCTTACAGATGATAAGTGCACCGTTCTGCAGTCTGTTCAGGGTCTCGGCTACATCTTTTTTGTTCAGCGCATGGCCGGAGATTTTGGCAACTTTTCCGGAGAAATTGCTGTCGGTAGCCTGAATCTCCCGGATCATATTTTTCGCAAGAGATAAGGTATCCATGCCTTCTTCACCGGTGATGATCACATTGCCGGTATAGGCAGCCAGGCTGATATTATCAATGGCTTTGACTAACTGTTCTCTTGCGGACTTACTCTGAATAAAGGGAGCATACAGCTCGCGCTCTTCTCTGGTAAGCGCACGGACTTTTGCCTTGTCTCTCTCCACTACGGGAGGCTCCGGGGTCTGTGGCTGCTCATCCTCATGGACTTCTTCTACCGCTTCTTCCGGCTCCTCTTCAGCCTCTGCTACGGATTCCTCCGATGCTTCCTCGGTCTCTGCTGTGGTTTCTTCCGATGCTTCTTCGATCTCTGCTGTGGTTTCCTCCGGCACTTCTGGGATTTCTGCAGCCGGCTCCTGCGTCACTTCCATATCGACGACAGCGTCCGGTTCCTCTGTTGCGGATTCTTCTTCATATTCCGCTACGGCAGGTTCCTCTTCAAGTTCTTCTACCTCTTCAGTGTCAACGATATCCGTATCAGCAGGTTCTGGTTCTGGCTCTTCTTCAGAAACTTCCGCAGGAGCTTTTTCTGTTTCATCGTTTACATCCGCAATCTCTTCCAGCTCTTCAACTTCATCTGTATCCGTAACCGTATCAGCATCCACCGCTTTTTCTTTTTCCAGTTTTTCTAACAGGCCATCTCTTACCGCCTGTTCAAATTCCGTGAACATGGCACCAGTCTGCTGTAGTACATGCTGGCGGACTTCTTCTTCTCTCTTTTCGAGGTTTTCTTTCTTTTTACGCTCCCACTCTGCCAGAATGTCTTCAATATTGATCTGACCGGTAATCTGCTTCTCAATGCTTTCTGCCTCGGGCATTACCAGGCTGATCTGTCCGTCGGATTCCTGTGCCAGTACATTCGCCAGCTCCTTGGGAGGTTCCACCGGTGTAGTCGCTTCCGGCTCCACTTCTGCTTTCGATAATTCCGGCACAACATCCTGTTTCTTAAGAGATGCGGGTTCCTCCGGCAGGATTTCCTCGGTCTCTACCTCCGGAACCTGAGACAGGTCACCGATCTCTCCGGTCTCACCAAAGAATACCTCGGAACCTTCGATCTGCTCGGTCTCCGGCTCCAGATCATCCTCACTGACCTCTGCAATCTCCGGATAATCCAGAGATTCTGTATCGGAATCCATCATAGGTGCTACGATAGAACGGGTAATGGAGTCCGATGTCGCTTTTGCGGTATCTCCTTTTGGCTCCTCACCGAGGACTTCACGAAGTCCCGCTGCAAGTTCTGCCTGCAGATTGATGGTATTATACTGCCCCACATCCATGGTCTTCACATGAATATCGTAATCATCCTGTACCGGCTGTGTCGGTGTCTCCTGCTGTGCGGGTTGCACCGGATCATATATCTGTGTATCTCCGTTCACCTGATCATAACCGGAATCCTGTACGTAGCTCTGGTTCTGATCATAGCTGCTATCCTGTGCATAACTCTGATCCTGATCATAGCTGCCGTCCTGTGCATAACCCTGCTCTTGATCGTAGCTTCCGCCCTTGGCGTAACCTTGCTCATAACTTTCATTCCCGCTATACTCGTTATCCTGCACAGAGTTCTGCGACGGGATATGGCTTCCGGGCGCGTCGAACCGATGATCGTATTTTTCCTGCTGCTCCGGTGTCAACGGCTGATGGAGCATTTTCAGTTCCATTGCCTTAATAACGTATTTTCCCTCGCCAAACCAGAGGATCAGTTCATCACATTCCTCTACGCATCTGGCTGCCAGTCCGACTCTATGATACAAATAGGCCAGTTCATATGCCCATTTTTCCCTATAGTCTCTCTTCTTGAGTTCCTCCAGAACAGCAATTCGTTCTTCCAGACTCACATCCTGCGCCTCATATAATTTATACTGCAAAATGTACCTTCCCGGATCCTTGGGCGCCACCTGCACAAATTCCTTATAATATTCTATCGCCTGCACATATTCTTCCATTTTAATGGAAAGCTCGCACAGAGAATAGCATATGGTCCTTCCGCCGGGACGTCGCTCGTATGCTAAAAGCAACATATCTCTGGCATCCTCATATCTGCGATTGATCTTATAGAGGTCGCTGATCGTACACAACATCATGACACTTTTTACACGACGCCAGTCAATCGTGTCGGCAATTTCAGCCGCCTGTGCATATTCTCCCCGGCTGATCAGGTCTTTGATTTCTTCCGCTCTTAATTTATATTCACTCTTATCCAAGGTATTTCGCTCCCTTAACCTTTTCTTGTCCTAAGTTCCTTATTTCATCAAAGCAGACTGTCCCACTTTTTTCTTATTCAGTGTATCATAGTCACTATACGTATGTCAAAATCAAACTGGGGAAATTGTAGTGGAAATTACGCGAGCAATGAACCGCGCATAGGCATAAGGAAAGACAGCGATGGGCGCTCGCGCACACATCGCTGTCTTTAATCACAGATATTTTCCCGTAATGCTGTCTGCATTGGCTGCGATCTGCTCCGGAGTTCCCACAGCAACGACCCTGCCACCGTCTTCTCCGCCGCCGGGTCCCATATCAATGATATAATCGGCATTGCGGATCACATCCAGATCATGTTCAATGACAAGTACCGTTGCCCCATTGTCTACCAGCGCCTGAAATACCTGCAACAGGGTCTGTACATCTAACGGATGCAGTCCGATCGTCGGTTCGTCGAATACAAATACGGAATCTGATTGTCCTCTGCCCATTTCACTGGCCAGCTTCAGCCGCTGGGCCTCTCCACCGGAGAGGCTTGGTGTCTCTTCGCCTAATGTTAAATATCCCAGTCCCAGATTTTTCAGGACTTCCAGCCGCTGATGCACGACTTTCCAATCCTCTGTCGCCTGCAATGCCGTCGTTACATCCATCTCCATCATCTGCGGCAGAGAATAACGTTTCCCCCGTTTGTTCTCATAGCAGATGTCCCATGCTTCTCTGGCATAGCGGGAGCCGCCGCACTCCGGGCAGGGCACATCCACATCCGGCAGGAACTGTACGTCCAGACTGATCTGTCCGGTACCGTCGCAGACCGGGCATCTTAATTTTCCGGTATTGTAGGAAAAATCTCCCGCCTTATATTTCTTATTCTTCGCATCCGCGGTTTTTGCATAAATTTTCCGTAGTTCGTCATGCACATTGGCATAAGTGGCTACCGTGGACCGCACATTGATGCCGATGGGGGATGCATCGATCAGTTTTACATGGGCGATGCCCTCTGCGGTGATACTTTTTACATGGCCGGGCAAATGTTCGCCGTTTAACTTTGCTTCCAGTCCAGGAATCAGGCTTTCCAGCACCATGGTGGTCTTACCGGAGCCGGAGACACCGGTAACGACCGTAAGTCTTCCTTTGGGAATGTCTATTTCCAGAGGTTTTACCGTATGGATGGCATCTGTGGACAGATGGAGCTTTCCCAGTGCAAATATTTCCTCCCGAGCGATGGGCTTACGGATACGCATATCCGCAGTCTGCGCCAGAAAAGGACCGATCATGGACTCCTTTTTGGCGATTACCTCTGGAATCGTACCCTGTGTGATCACATAGCCGCCTCCGGCACCGGCTTCCGGTCCCATCTCGATCAGCCAGTCCGCTTCGGACAGAATCTGGGTATCATGGTCTACCAAAATAATGGAGTTGCCGTCAGCGATCAGGTCATGCATCACCGCATTCAACCCCACAATATTCGAAGGATGCAGACCGATGGAAGGCTCATCCAGCACATAGAGCACTCCTGTGGTACGGTTCCGCACTGCACGTGCCAACTGCATCCGCTGTCTCTCCCCGGTGGACAGAGAGGCTGCCGCACGATCCAGAGACAGGTAAGTAAGTCCCAGATCCATCAGCCTTTTGGCCACAGTTTGGAAGGATTCGCAAATAGATTCCGCCATAGGCCGCATCTCTTCCGGCAGGGAATCCGGCACTCCCGCTACCCAGTCCACCAGTTCTTTCAGGGGCATCTGACAGGCCTGCGCAAGCCCTATGCCCCGAAGTCTCGGTGCTCTGGCCGCATCCGAAAGTCTGCTGCCGCCGCATTCCGGACAGATGTCCTCCTTTAAGAATTTTTCCACACGTTTCATGCCCTTTTCGTCTTTCACTTTTGCCAGGGCATTTTCTACCGTGTATACCGCATTGAAATATGTAAAATCCAGTTCTCCCGCCTGATTGGTCTTTTTCGCCTTATAAAAAATATGTTTCTTCTCCGCGGGACCGTGATAGACGATCTCTTTTTCCCGATCTGTAAGTTCCCGGAAAGGCACATCCGTCCGCACTCCCATTTCCCGACAGACATCTGTCATTAAAGACCACATGAGACTGTTCCAGGGTGCCACCGCTCCCTCGTCAATACTCAGGGAATCATCCGGCACAAGAGAATCCAGGTCCACAGTCCGCACACTTCCCGTACCGCCGCATTTCGGGCAGGCTCCCTGAGAATTGAATGCCAGTTCCTCTGCGCTGGGAGCATGTACCTTCGCTCCGCATTCCGGGCACAGGATCTCCTGCTCCGCCGCTACTTTCAGGGTCGGAGGCACATAATGTCCGTTAGGGCAGCGGTGGGATGACAGTCTGGAATACATCAGACGCAGACTGTTCAAAAGCTCCGTTCCGGTTCCAAAGGTACTGCGGATCCCGGGAATGCCGGGGCGCTGATGCAGTGCCAGAGCAGCTGGAACATAGAGGACTTCATCCACCTGCGCTTTCGCCGCACCGGTCATACGTCTTCTCGTATATGTGGACAGGGATTCCAGATAACGTCTGGAGCCCTCTGCATAGAGGACACCCAACGCCAGCGAAGATTTCCCCGAACCGGATACCCCGGCGATCCCCACAATTTTGTGCAGGGGAACATCCACATCTATATTTTTCAGGTTATGAACCTTTGCACCTCTTACCTTGATATGCTTTGGTTCATTAGCTTCGTATTCCATGACAGCATTCCTCATCTTTTGATTTCATTTATTAAAACAGATCCAGCATATTATCCAGATAGATTTCTTCTCTGACCTGCAGCTGGTACTCCGGCTTCGTCATATAGTACAGTAAAAATTCCAGAACCAGTGCACTGCCCAGTCCCCGACCCTCGATCTTATAATTGGAAAATCCCATAGGCAGATAGATCTTCTGAATATCTCCCACGCTGATAAATCCGGGATTTTTCATGGCTTTGGAGAAACGATAGCCCTCCTCCGCCCCCGGTGAGGTACAACTAAAATCCGACTCCTCTCCCAGATTCCTGCGGCTGACGGCTTCGTAACATTCCTTCCTGTCCTTACAGCCGAAATAACAACACTCATTGCACAAAAATTCCACTTTGTCTTTCTGTGATTCTGTCAGCGTATTTAATTTCTCATAAGCCTTGTTCAGGCGGAAATCCGGTACGACGTAGCGAAAATCTTCTCTGTCTGTTTCCTTTTTTAACGCTTCAAAATCCGTCAGTACTTTTGTGGTGGAGGATATCAGATAAAGTTGCGGATAATGACTTTTCAAATACTGTAACAGCAGTTCCGAATGGACGATCACGCCGTTTTCCGGGGTTGCATTTTCCGCGAACAGAGCACAGAGTTCATTGCATTTTCTGTCCGAAAGATGTTCCTTGCGAAGAAGGGAATTACTGAAGGTCAGACGGGCTGAGATCCCGTATTCCTGTAACAGTGCCAGCACTTCTCCTGCGTCGTGATCCTCCAGTGAGACGCGGCCGCCGCCCCAGATACAGTCCGGCGGTGCTCCGTAGATGGAACCAATGTCGCACCCGTCGTAAAAATATTCCCGGTGTTCCCGGAACAATGGCAGAAATATCCGGTATAGTTCATAGAATTCAAACAGACCGGGAAGATGGTAATAAGCTGTTTTTTGCATATGCCTCATACTAATCTCCATTCGACTTACTGCATTCATAATCTAGGATAATTTCATTTCTCTTTGATGGTTACAAAAAATAGTTTGTCATTATATTTTCTCCAAAAGGTAAAAAGTACAATCCATGTAAAGAATAACAAACTGCTTATCGCTGGAAATCATTATGTCCACTGCCGGAGACTTTCCCTTTATTCCATCTCTTGTGCCCCTTATTTTTAAATCCTGTAATTCATCATAATTCAAAATCCAGTCATATAGTTCCGAATCTTCTTTTACGTCTTCACTTACATTATAGATTAAATTACGCTCTTTTATAGGAGATACCTCATAAGAAGGGTCTAAAACCTCACATTGATAACGTTCATATTTTTCAAGTCCTTCACTGGAAAATACATCTTCATTTATCACAATATGATCACCTATAATGTTATGCCCCTCCGGATAGTTCGTATAATCGTTTTGTATTTCTGTAAAACCAAGCAATTTCGTAACTTCCCACTCACCAAAAAACAATTCTTTGACTTCATCCATGGAAAATTCTTCTACACCACCATTTGCTTTTTCCGAATTTTGCTCGGTTGTTTCTTCCTCATTAACATTTTCTGTCTCATATAACGGTGCTAATAATTTTTCATATTCATCACCACTGAAGAAATCTGAAATCATCTTAACGTCCTCTATATACCAACCATCTTCACGATAAGACGCTTCTGTGCATTTTACTGTATTTTGACTTTTATCATTATCCCGGAATGAAATAAAGCGAACCATTGTCTTTCCATCTTTTTCAAACAATGTAGCACCGAGATAGACTTCATCATCAAATGTATCCGGCTGTTCTAAATCAATATCAGGGTTATGAATAAAATTGTATGGATACCCCACCCATTCTGTATCCTCCAAATGCAGAATGGAGATATTAACAGTACCGGAATCGGTTCCTCGTGTTGCGCTTTTCAACAGCACATCTGCCTTCCCATTTCCCGTTAAGTCACCGGTAGTAACCGTCGATTCAAAATACCCTCTATAATCTTTTATTGCCACATCTACGCCATTTACATTCGCTATGATCGTTGTAAATCCTGCATCACGTCTGTCGATCACACGCACCCTGTCTTCTTTTCCATCTCCGTTTAAATCTGTTCTCGATTCAATTCCAAAATCGATGGGAATGGCACTCGTCTGATAAGCACACCCCACTAAAAAAATTCCACTTATCATTAACAGTAGTATTTTTCTAACTGCAAATTTCGTACCTAACAATGTCTCCATGTACCTTCCTCACCCTTCTCTAAATACAATTCAAAATCAGTCAAATATACACTCAAAAATATTAAACAAAGCAACCATAAGTATATTATAGCTTGTCTGCGAAAATGAAACAATCTGTTTCCAACTTCAAGAAAACAGGGACACATTGCATGCCCCTGTCTGTTTTTTTGATAAGTATTGTGATCTGACACGATTAAAGTTCCTGCTACTTCTTTCACCAATCGAAGCTTTGCCCACTGCTCTTCCTCGGTCAACTTATTGCCGATCTCGCAAGAGGCAAATCCACCGGATCTCTCGTCATCAAACTCCAGGAAATAAGTATTCACATTCTCTATGATCTCATAGGTCTGTGTTTCCCGCAGTCTGAAATCGTATTCTTCCTACCCGTAATGCTTGATCATATCCTCGAATGCATTGACCAACAATATTCATTTCCTTTTCCCGAAAGCCTCACAATTCACAATAATATCGCCATTCTCCTGAATGGTAATATTCTGCCAGTGAAATGTATTTTCATTTCTTTCCACGAAACGCCATTTTCGATTGGGCTTTTCCAAAACGGTTCCTGTCAATATTCCATTTTCCATGGTAAAACACAAATTTGTAAATTTACTCTTGCATGCATATACCATATCATAGCAATGGGTCTTTGAATTATATATTCTAAGTCCGACACCATATTCACCATCCGGCTGTGGAGAAGTCTCCCTCGTCGCTCTGGAAGGACATATGAACATATCTTCAATACCTATCCCGTTCAATACCCGTCTGAAGATCCACTCTCCTTTTAACTGGCGCTGCGGCCTGCTACGATCACCATCTATAAATTTATCTTTATAATCAAATTCCCAATCACCCAATAGCGGAGCAAACCAATCGTATTCCTCCGGAATAGTTTCTTCCGATCGTCCATATAAAGCTTCTATAAAGCTGTCCATAATGTTTTTTGCCTTCCCTGTACCTGCGTCAAATTCTTCCGGCAATAATTGCCTTCACTTCTTCTATCTCCTTGTCTGTGGCTGAGGCTATCTGCTCTGCCGACAGACCATTCTTGTGCATTTTTATAATCAAACCTGCTTCACCTTCTATACGCCCCGTTTCTCGACCGATGGCAATGCCTTTTTCTTCAATTCCTTCGCCTAAATTGCACATAGCGCTCACATCCTTTCGCATATTTTCTTCTATGGGAATATCATATTCATTTCCTATAATGCTCAACTTTTCATCTACCGTAAGTTCTTGGGACAGCAATGCTCCTAGCAGACGATGCAATTCGTAGGTCTCGTCGTGTTCCGGCAGTTCCTTCGCCAGTCCTATCATTACGATGTTGATCAGATCCAGATTTCCTTTCCATTCATAGGAACCGATCAGATCCTCTTTGGTCAGATGAATATGGCTCATGGTATTTTCCTCCATATTCATGCATATCCAAATAGAATAGACTCTTTTGATGTCATTGTAACTCGAATTCTCGAAATCCCGTTCTTTCTGGGAAGAGACCAGTCTGCTGACATAAAAAATCGCCCGGTTTAAAATCTCATACTCCCCTGGTTCGTCTTTCTGTGCTTCTACATTAATGATGATCTGCGACAGACCGTCCTTCGTCCGTACATAAAAGACAATATCAAATCGTGCCAGTCCTTCGTTGATCTCTTGGTTTTCCGTATTAAAACCGACAATACGTTGTCCGTTTCGGTCAAGTACCGCGTTGGTCAGCCCCGGCTCCACAGGTACCGCACTGATATAAGGGGTTCCTTCTATACAGTCTGCAACTGCTTTAGGATTCATTCCCTTAAATTCATCCACGGTTTTGATCAAAATCTGTGCCAGGATTCTTTTGTGTCCTACCAGCCGCTTCACTCTTGCATCATACTGCGCTTTCAGATCGGCTGCTTTTACTGCATTCTTCAGTTCTGTGTTCAAATAGCTTCCTCCTACATTATAACTTACCTGTTTTTCTGATACAACTGGTTTCTGTGTGGGGTTTGCCTCTCCTGATTTCCCGGGGAAGCAGGTTGACATCAGCTTTCGCTGATAAAGAAAATTCATAAGTGATATGTACTTATAGAGGAAGCATACTCTATATTTTTTAATTATGCAATAACTATATTTCAAAATATGCTATTTAAGGGGATCACTCTCAATCCCCCTATTTTTCCCTCTCCGATTAATAGCATTCATCTGGGGTCAAACATGATCTGGGGTTCTTTGAGGTTCGGGTTTCTGTCAGGTTCATCCAGCTGTTTAGATTGACCAGTACACAGTTTATTATTCTAAAAATTCCACGGCAGATATGCCGCCAGACGAGATTGCTTCCGATGCAGAAGATTAGTGTCCCAATTCTATCATTGTTTTTTCCTCTGTTTTTATAATGTCTTTTATCCCCAGAAGCAATCCTCGACCTGCTTCACAATCGCTTCATCCAGCCAGCCCTTCTTCGCCATATCCCACAGGATCTCACAGGCTTTTTCGTGAGACATGCCCTGTTTATAGGGACGGCTTTCCGTCAATGCCTGATAGATATCTATGCATGCCATCATGCGCTCCTGTGTGTTCAGTTCCACTGCTGTCTTCCCGAAAGGATAGCCGGTTCCGTCCAGTCTCTCATGGTGAAATGCCGCCCAGTCACGGATCTCGTCAAAATCATCAATGTCCGACAGAATATAATAGGTATATGCCGCGTGATGCTTCATCACCGCAAATTCATCTTCCGTAAGTCTTCCCGGTTTCTCCAGTATCTCATTTCCTACCGCTACTTTTCCGATGTCGTGCAAAGCGCCCGCAAGGTACATTTTCTCCACGGTTTCTTCATCAAATCCCATATAACGACTCAACCGTTCCGCATCCTCTGCTACACCGATGGAATGGGTACTGGTGAATGGAGATTTGTAATCGACGATCTGTGCAAAAAAGCTTGCCAGCTCCTCGATCTGCGCAAAGCTTAGCTCCTGTTTGATGCGGGGGATTTTCTCCCACAAATTTTTCTCAAAGCTATCCTCTCCAAGCGTCAGAAAATGCGGCAGGGAAAACGCCTGTAAGAAAGCATCCACACATTCCTTATCCACAACGGTTCCTTCATTTTTGTGAAGATATCCACAAGCTTTATTGAAAATATCCTCCGTGAAGCCCTTTGCACCGTATGCCCGGTCCAACAGATCGCTTAAATGAATGATGCGGGAAAAAAGCGGAATCTCTTCCCATGTTTTTCCAAACGGTCCACTCCCATTGGCATTTTCATGGTGATACAGAATTACATTCTTCACATCCGTATGGAAGGGAAGTCTCTGTATATTTTTTTCACCCAGGGTACAGTGAATTCCTACCTGAGAAGCTTGCGGAACATTTGCAACATCCTTATGTAATTCTTCCTGAATATACTGTGTCAGTGCATTATCATGAAGCAGGGCACATGCTGCCAGATCCTGCAGGCTCTCATCGCTGATCCCCAGCTGCTCTGCCATGCAGACACTCATGTATGCCACACGCTTCGCATGTTTGTCAGACACATGTACCAACTCTGCCTCCACACAGTCCAAAGCATACGAACAGGCTGACAATAATCCTAAAACATCCAGTAACATTTCTATATCTCTCCAATCTCTTTATAACACACCTATTATGACAATGATTTGTGTGAAAAGCAAGCATATCCCAGATAATAAATTATATCAAAAAGGAGCATCTCCCGGTACTGCAGAGTTGCTCCTTCTTACTGTCCATTGATCGGATTATGTTAGCTATTGATCCTCTTAATTACTTCTTCCATTACAGGCATCGCAGGTATTGCTCCTTCTCTCTCAACACATAGGGAAGCCACCGCATTTCCAAAGCGGACACATTCTATCATTTCCTGTAAAGAATATTCTTCTATACGCTTACCGGATTCACAAATCTTATATAAAAAGCCTCCCATAAAAGAATCTCCGGCACCGGTGGTATCCACAACTTTGCTGGAATAACCTGAAACATATGCTTCCTGCTGATCCTGCAGATATACAAACGATCCTTTTTCGCCTAAAGTAATGAGTACTATTTTTGCGCCATACTCTGTTATGCTCTCTGCTGCTTTCCGAACATCCGTATAACCTGTTAATAGCTCAATCTCTTCTTCTGATACTTTAACGATATCTGCATATTCTAAAATACTTCTCATCCATTTACAGGCTTCTTCCTGTGAATCCCATAAACTGGCTCTGTAATTCGGATCATAAGAAATAATTGTTCCATTATTTTTCGCAGCTTTTAATGCAATAAACTCTGCATTTCTGGATAGTTCATCTGTTAACGACAAAGAGCCTACATGAAGAATACGGCTTTGGCAGATGATATCTTTCCGTATTTCCTCAGCCTTCAGACCGATATCTGCTCCGGGTTTTCTGGCAAACGCAAAATTTCGTTCTCCGTTATCTGCCAGTTTAACAAAAGCAAGTGTTGTAAAATAGTCTGCATCACTTATTAATCCTTCGGTTGAGACACCGCATTTATCCAAGGTTTCCTTTAAGAAATCACCCAGGAAGTCTTCTCCTATTTTTCCGATAAATGCTGTTTGGGCACCCAGCCGTTGTGCCGCAACCACAACATTAGCAGGTGCACCTCCCGGATTTTGTGTATAAGACAATGTTTGTCTTTCACTCTCTTTTTTCCCGGTAAAATCAATCAATATCTCTCCCAGAGAGGTAATATCATAATGCCGTTTTGTCCTATATTTTATATCTACGCCTATATTTCCTTGTGGGTATAATTTTCCTGTATAGCGATATAAACCATGCTCCCACAATAATGTAAATGTATTTCCGTCTATGAGGATATCAATATCTGTTTCTTTTTCCATCATTTCACAGGGCACAGTCCGTATACCATATCTGGAAGCTCTGTCTGCCCGGTTATAATTCACGGTCATTTCTTTATTTGAAGAATCAAAGCATATTGTCACTGTATGTCTGTCTGTATCATATAGATCAATACACAACAACTCTCCATCTCCCGGCAGCTTTCCCTTCAGTTCTACCATAACCGGCTCACTTTGCGGTGGTATGTTTTCACCGGTCCAATGTTTTTCCAATGTTCTGCTGAAGAGCTTCATCTCAGCTTTCACTTTATCAGCCACTTTTGCGCACAAGCGCCTGTTATCATCTAAATACCACACTCGTGATACATCCAGTATTCCACGATACCCCTCCTCCGGACCGAAATCCCGGATCCAGGGCATCCACAACCAGCCGCCCAGCCAGGCAACAGACCGTATTTCCCCATGCAATACCGGATATGTCTGTGCTGCATAATAATGAGTTCCAAGATCCAAAGTTCCGCTTATCTCTTTATGGAATTCACATTTGTCAAAATCCACCTGTCCGGACAGATACAGCGTCGTTACACTGTCTTTTTCATACATCGGCGAAGTTGTCAAAAACCAGACATCATCAAGGCAGAAGGCATCCGGACATTCAAACATTCTGCCCTCACCGGGCTCTGCTTCGTACAAAATTCCGCTATACGCCCAATGGTACAGATCGGTAGAAGAGAACAGATAAATTCTTCCGCAGCTGTCCGGATGTTCAATTCTTCCGGTGGATCCTCCACAGATCATTCTCCATTTCCCTTGTGCAAAAAACACCTTGGGATCTCGAAAATCTCTTCCTCCCTTTTCCGGGACTTCTTTTATCAGCGGGTTTTCTTCTGCCTTTACGAAATGTATCCCATCCTTCGACACTGCCAGATTTTGCGTCTCAAAAATACCGGTTTCATCTTCCGTTCTTCCTGTATAAAATAAAAATAGCTGATCATCATGTACAACAACCGATCCGGAAAAACATCCGCCGTTTTTATCGTTATCATAGGGCATGTCGGGGACCAGTGCCGGTTCCAGTTCTTCCCAGTGTATCAGGTCCCGGCTTACCGCATGCCCCCAGTGCATACTGTCCCAGTTATCATGGTACGGATTATACTGATAAAATAAATGATATTGTCCTTTAAAAAACACCAAGCCATTAGGATCATTGATCCAGCCTTTCTGTGGTGTAAAATGTAGGGATGGCCTTACGATATCTCTCATTTTCTTATCCTTTCACTGCTCCTGCAGTCATACCACTTATAATATACTTCTGCAAAATGACATAAAATACCAATTCAGGAAGCATGATCATCAGACTCGCTGCAATGATCCCACTGTAATCCATGGAATATTGTCCTTTAAACATAGATGTCATTAATGACACGGTGTTTAAGGCATTATCCTGAATAAAGGTTGATGCAAACGGGAACTCATTGTAAATATAAACTGCATTAAAAATAATGATCGTCACGAACGTGGGTTTCATAACCGGAATCACCACTTTGGTACACAGCTTAAATAGATTGCAGCCGTCGATAATTGCTGCTTCTTCCAATTCTCCGGGGATATCTCTCAAAAATCCGGTAAACAGCAAGGTATTGAACGAGATGTTCACTGCAACATACGGCAGGATCAGTCCCAAACGGGTTCCAAGAATTCCCATCAATGAATCAATCCGATATACCGGAAACAGTAGTACATAAATAGGGATGCCAATCCCGATCAGCAGGAAAAGATACAATGTTTCCGATGCCTTATGGTTCCGAAAAACCATTCTGGCAATTGCGAACGAACTCATAAAAGTAAATAAAATGCTGAAAAAAGTAGATATTACTACCAGTAAAATCGTGTTAAAATACATTTTGGAAAAATCAATAGTATCGATCGCACGCTGATAATTTTCAAAGCTTATTGTCTGCGGCAAAGAAAGCGGACTGTTGACAATCTCATTATTTGTCTTTAATGAAAGCAACATAGCCCACAGTATGGGCATGACCAAAAGAATAATCAATCCCAGCAGACATATGTAAAAAATGACTTTTTTTATCGATATTCTCTTGTTTCTCATGTTTAACTCCTTTGCTTCCTCGTTGTGATCTTAATATAGGAAAACGAGCCCAGAATTGAAAGTAACAGAATTGCAACCGCAATTGCCATTCCATATCCATACCTTCTGGATGTAAATACTGTAAAATACATATATGAGGTAAGCAGCTCCGACTGATGAGTAGGTCCTCCGCCTGTCATCTGATATACCAGTTCATATATTTTAAATACGCCTGTTACCACCAGAACAATATTAATAATAAAGGTCTCTTTCAGCATAGGAATTGTCACATAAAACAAGCGTTGTAACAAATTGGCTCCATCAATATCACAGGCTTCGTAAATATCTCCCGGTATTGCTTTGATTCCGGATAAAAAAATAGTTCCATGGAAACCCAGTACCTGCCATGTGAATACGATCGCCAATGACAATGGAGACCATTTAGTTCCACCGATCCATTCAATAGCAAGCATATCCAGTCCTATTTTACGCAATACACTATTTACCAGCCCATAATTAGGATTCAGGATATATCCCCAGATAATTCCTATGATAATAGGTGCTATTACATAGGGAGCAAAAATCACCATTTTAAAAAATGCGTTTCCGTGAAAATTCTTGTTCATCAATAATGCTGCCATAAAAGATCCAACGATCAGGAATATCACACTGAATAACAATACTAAAAATGTATTTTTCAATGCGATCAGAAATAGCTTATCATGGAACATAGCAACATAGTTTTTTATTCCCACAAAGGATGCTTTTCCAAGACCACTGTAATCCGTAAAGCTATAGTAACATGCGATAAACACAGGAACAATAATAAATACTGCATAAATCATAAGAGTCGGAAGCAGCATAATGATTTTTGCTTTCTTTGTACTCAACCAATACATAGCTTTCTCCCTTTCCATTCTATAGAAAAGAGCGGTATTACTTAATTTCACACCGCTCTTATAGTTTTATCTTTCGGCACTTTGTAAATTTTCTACATAATCAGCTGCTTCTTCCGGTGTGTAAACTCCGGTCATAACACCGAAGGTAGCATCAAAATATCCATACGCCACATTGGACGAAAGTGAATTAAACGGTTCAGTTACTGCTTTCCAGTCATCATTTAATGCCGTGATCATCGTGGAAAGTACAGGATGTTGACTCTCATCAATCTGTCCATTATATGTAGAGCACGGTAATGCCGCGGTATCCTCGGCAATGATCTTGGTTCCCTCTTCGCCGTAATAGAACTGCCAGAACTGCATAATTGCATCTAACAACGCAGGATCTTCTGCTGCCTTTGAAGATACTACATAAACACCGCCGGATGCCTTGATTCCGATCTGCTGCTCATACTGGCTGTCGGAAAAGGTAGGTCCCCAGAAAAATCCGATTTTAGAAGCTATATCACTTCCCTCAAAATCACCGATATCCCATGCTCCGGAATTGAACATTGCTGCATTTCCACCCAGGAACTGCTCTTTTGCTTCAAAATATCCAATATTGGAAATGTCCTTTGTAAAAGTTCCTTTTTCACGCATTTCTTCTACTTTTTCGAAATAGTGAATAAAGTCTTCGTTATTCCAGGAAATGCTTCCATCCTTCAGACCGTCAAGCTTTTCAAAAAATCCATATCTTGCCAGCATTGTCTCGAATGCCCAGATACTGTAATTATCCTGCGCCCCCACGGTCAGCGGTGTGATTCCGGCTGCATTCAGCTTATCTACCACATCCAGGAACTCTTCATAGGTAACAGGCACTTCTTCGATTCCTGCCTGCTGGAAGAGATCTTTGTTATAATAAAATCCTACCATCATAACTTCACTGGGCATTCCCACATCTTTGCCGTCAACGGTACATGAATGCACCAGTCCGGGAAGAAGGCTGTCATTGATACCATACTGATCCAATGCATCCGTCAGATCATATAAATACCCATTCTGCGCAAACTCCTTTGCGGTTGCCTGCTCCAGCCAGAAAACATCCGGAAGCTTATTTTCTCCTGCCAGTAAAGTCATCTGTGTATTATGCTCGGACACTTCTTTACCCGTAATATCAATTTTAATCCCCGGATGGCTTTCTTCAAAGGCAGTAATAATCTTCTGCAGATGCGGCTCCTGTGCCTGAATATCAGCAACATGCTCTGCAAACTGGATCGTGATCTCTCCGGATCCATCTGCAGTCGTAGAGCTCTGCGCAGTCTCTGCACCGCCTGTAGTTCCTTCTGCATTTCCGCATCCTGCCATTGTAAACAGCATAGCGGCCGCACAAGTAAGTGCCATCATTTTTCTCCAATACTTTTTCATCATAATTGTACCCTCCTTATTCTTGTACATGAATATCATCTAACGTCCCATACAGGACGTCAATATGTTTGCACATTTTCCCATTCTCTTCCTTCTGACTGTAAATACCCCATGCTTTTCCACAGATGAAGAAACTGGACATTTCACCTTCTATTGCAGGATGGAATGACAAGGTTCCGCGATACATATCACTTTGCAGTCCCAATAATGCATTCAGCACTCCCCAGCTTGCCATTGCTCTGCAATAATGATGACCGGACTCAATCTCACTGAACGGATTCCTCTTGTATCCGTCATAACGATCCCGAATTGACTTTACCACCGTCAGACCTTCCTCTACACAACCTGAATAAATCAGATTAACGGCTACTTCATACTCTACTCCTGTCCACACCTCTCCGGCATAGGATAACGGGAATTTAGGTCTGCCGCCTTTCGGCCAGGTAGCTACTACCATTCCATGCTCTTCATTGATTGCATATGCTCTATGTACACTGTCCGTATGATAAAAATCCGTTTTATAATTATACTTGAATACGGATTCCATAGCAGATTTTACATGCTCTTTCGGTAAAATTTCCCCGATTCCGGCCATATATGCCAGGAACTGTCCGAGAAGCTGATCTGACAGGCAGCCTTTTCCGAATTGATACTTATATTTATCAATCTCCTTCTGTACCTGAATATAATATTCCCCGTCAAACATCAGTTGGTCGGCTCTTGCAGCTCCTTTTTCGTAAGCATCTGCGTATAGCTTGTGATGTTCTTCGTCTCCTACGATCTCAGCCATCTCTTCACAGCATTTCAATGCTGCCAGGAAAATACTGTCCGTCATGGGATTCGGTCCGTAAAATTCAATATCATAGGTTGTATTCTGCTGACCGTCCAGTACATCATCTCCATCCAGATCCCATTGTTTCAGGGCATATTCCATTGCCAGCACTACTTTGGGCCAAATGGTCTTCAAAAATTCCACATCCCCAAGATTCTTGAAATCCCGGTAGACACGAACAACACTTCCAAGTTCTCCATCACAGGCCGGAACCATTGCATACCGTTCCTGATCAAATACGGAAAACATTCGTGTAGACATGCATCCTGTCTCATCTGTTTCTCTCAAAAATTCTACATTACGCATAGTTTTTTCAAGATCCGGGAACAGAAAAGCAACCGTCTGTGCATAGTTCCATACATGAGGCACACTACCGTAACCGCAGCCTATGTAGTCACGTATTCCTTCAAATCCGGCAAAGGTTCCGTCTTCCAGCCGGAAACATAAATTACTTCGAAGATTCGTAATGTTTGCAGTCAGAGCATCAATCACATAATAAGGTAATGTAGTCTTATGGAACATCGCATCGGCAAATTTTCTGCTGTCTGATTCCAGTCGTTCCTTATTATGGTATACATATTTTGCTACATCCCATGCATCTGTGAATTTTGTTGCATAGTAATTTCTTACTGTTCCGTATTCACCGCGCTGGAATTTCTCGTAGTCCTCATCAAACTCGATCCATGCCTTTACCCTGTTAGGGAAATACCATGTAATGGTAAATTCGAAGGTTCTTTCTTCTCCCGGCTGAAGTTCTTCCCAGGCTCCGATGGATCCGATCTTTTCTCTTCTTTTCAGGAAACTGAAATTATGAAATTGTGCAAATTCACATCCCACACTGTCAGATACGGTCTCTTTTTCCAAAAGTCCATCACTGGTAAAGTCATCCCAGAAATCCTGTATTCCATCTACCCATTCGCCGTCAAACCACTGTGTTTTATAGGTTACATTGGATCCACTGGTCAGAATCGCCATATTTCCATACCGTAAATGATCCTCTTTCAAATGTTCGGGTGAATAATACAAGCCCTTCACATCATCAAATTCCCGATATTCATTTTTTACGCTGTCAGCCAGTTTCAGGTTCTCAATAACATCATATCCCTCAAACCCGGATGCATTGGGAAGCGTACCTACCAGGCTTACTTTGGTCGGACAGTCTGCAATATTTTTCACCGTGTATCGGATAATTGCACAGGGAATACTGGAATCATCTGTATTTAAAGGAATAAACGGTGTATATGCTTCCATTGACACTTTTACGGGCAATTCGGAATCTTTGAAATTCACCCTTGCAAAAGGATATTCACAAATCAGTTCGGAATCTTCCATTCTTGGCAGATTTACTAATTCAGCCTGAAGATATCCGTGTGAGCTGGTATATGGCGGAACCATTCTCGATTCCAGAATTTTCGATATAGGTTTTTCCAGTTCTTTGTTCTCCGTACGAATTGCAAAAAAGGAAAGCGGAAATTTAGTATTCTTGGAAGGCCAGTTAAAAATTTCCCAGTCCAGGAACTTTCCTCTTGAATTTACAGAAAAATTACCTGTTCCGATTCCGCCCAACAGAAAACGGACTTCCGTTGCATCCCGCTTAAAGACCCTCGGTGTTCTGTCAAATAATTTTTCTTTTGAAAATGTCTTTTTCATCTTCTCCTCCTTTTAGTTGTTCGGTTGTTCGAATAACTTGTTTTATTTTTTAACTCTCTGCTTTTACAGAGAGTTTTTTTATTTAATCTTGTTTGTTCGAATAACTTATGCTATGATATTAGCATAACAAAAATATATTGTCAATCACTTTTCAAAATATGGGGGATTTTATGAATACCAGAACACCAAAATACATGCTTATAAAAAATGAATTCGTCCTGAAAATCGAAAGCGGATATTATCGTCCCGGCGATCTCCTCCCTTCCGACAATGAATTAATGCGTACTTTAAATGTAAGTAAAAGCACTATTACGCAGGCCCTGAAATGTCTGGAAGCTGAAAACTATATTATACGGCAGCAAGGAAAAGGCACTTTTGTAGCAGACCGCTCCAAAGATAAAATAAACCTATCTATTTATTTATGTCCTATGGAAGATAATGAGAAACATTTTTGGATCTCTCTGATCGAACAGTTTAATCTGACATCTTCCGGTTTTTTTGTAACACCGACTTTTCTCATCAACGATAAGGCTCCTCTGCGTGACTCGCTGTTGCAAAGCTTTACCAGTGGAAATGCACCGGATATTCTGTCCCTGGACGGTCCTGATGTCCCCTATTGGGCATATATGAATTCTCTGCTGCCGTTTGATGGATATATGGATTCGTCTTTCCTATCCTCTTTTCTGTCTCCCATTGTGACACAGGGAACCTATCAGGGAAAACTATATCATCTGGGTTATACGGAATCCACTTTATGTATTCTGTATAACAAGGAGTTGTTCCATTCCCTTGGTATCCGCATTCCGACTTCTGCGGAAGATGCCTGGAGCTGGGATGAGTTTCTGAATGTCTGCCATACAATACAGACCAAAACCTCTTTTCCCTATCCGTTGCTTATGGACTCCGGACGCGGTCTTTCTCCAAAATCCGGAGAATGGAACAGCTATGCCGGATTGCCATTTATCGTGCAGAACAACGGCAGCTTTTTTAACGATACACTGACGGCAACCTCTGGATATATTAATTCTCCGGCTTCCGTCGCTGCTATGAATTGGCTGGGCGAATTATTTCATAAATATCATTATACCCACGTAGAGGATCTCAGTGCCGATTTTCCTGAAAACTTTGCCATGAGTCTTTCCCTGCCCAGTGCCTATTTTCAATCGCAAAAAAGGAATAGTAATATCGGCATAATCCCTCTTCCCCATGGTATAAAAGCAGCTTCTCCCCATGGAAGCTGGGGATTATGCATGTCCAGACAGACACAATATCCCAGGGAATGTTGTGAATTTATCCGTTATGTTTTCAGTCTGCAGAACCAGTTGAAGATCAGTCAGTTAACGGGTATTCCTGTTTTAAAAGAGATTTATGACGTAATGGACAGCTTTCAGGCTGGTTCCGGCAACAGCAATATTTTATTTTCACAATTACGGAACACCTCTTTTACCAGACCGCAGACCCCCGCATATCCTTTCTTCAGTAAGCAGTTTTCCTATGCGTTTTATAATATTGCCATGGGTGCTGATGCACAAGAAGAAATGAATCACCTGGCGCAGCAGGTAGACGATCATCTTTACCGGCATAATTACTATCAACAAAGCTAATAATTTAGGCTAAGGATAAATAAAATCATTTGCCCTTAGCCTATTTCCTTAAATATACAATTTTGACATTTCCTCTTCCAGTCCCCACCGCTTACAGTTCTCTGCCAACTGCGCCAGCGAATATCTGAAGTAATCCATGGGGTGTTCCTTCGTAATCTCCACGGCAAAACGAAGATTTTTATAAGTGTTCTTCATTCCCCAGATCACATCCTCCCAGGGAGTTCCCTCCGGGATTCCTTTCACGCTTTCATCTGCATAGACCACATTTTTGGCTCCCGCCTGATACAGGAGATCGAAATAGGCTTTCATTTCCACTTCGTTCAGCTTCTCGTGAATAAAAATAAGCCCCTCTCCGTATCCCGCAAAAACAGGCTTGCCTAGATACCGACACAGCATCTGCTTTAGCATCTTTTCCGCACAGGTATAGTCGCTGACTCTTCCCAACACGATCGGAGAAAAACCAATAGAATTAGCCGGAAGAGTGTAAAGCATGCCTTCGCACTCTTTTCCGGCTGTTATCATTTTCCCTGTTTTCTCAAAAATCACCAGGGATTTCTCATCATATTTTACTTTTTGCTTATAATCATAGATCTTAATGTCTGCACAAAGCTCTGAAGGGGTAAACTTTTCCATCCCGGTACCTCCATCCGTTTCTGAAAATAAGTATACCTCTTCTGCCCTGCCAGTTCAATCCGGTTCTTTTACCTGGGAATCCGAATCTCTTCTGCAAAGAAATAAGTGCGATAGAGATAGCACAGTTCCTTCTCTGTGATGTAAAAGCCGTAATCGGCATTAAAATTTTCTTCGTTTTCTTCTTCAATAGAGCCTGCTGCCCGGATCTCGTCCCAGGTCTTCCCCAAAACTTCTTCCGGGGTGACTTCTTCGCCGGTGGCAATGGAAATCGTCACGGGTATGTAATAGGATAATGGATGCGCTGCTCCTGCATAATAAACCGTGTCATTAAAATGCAGGCTGACATACTCGTCATCCGCTAAAGTAATGCCATTGAATACCAGATAATTATCATCGTATCGCTGTCCCTCGGAAAGAGTTTCATCCACTAACTCATACGCTCCGGTATGATTCTCCCCTTCCTCCTCATACTGGGTTCTGTAATTCTCATACATCTGCTGTAGATAATCATTCACTTTTGCATACTTCTCATCGGAAAAATAGAACTCATCCATTTCGTAGTAATAGGTCTTTTTCTCATCGTCATTGTAGAAGTCTTTTACAGTGTTGGAACATTCTCCGTAGTCTTCCCAGGAAAGCCACGCATCCTCATCTTCGTAGGAAGGACCTGTTGTGGATGCCGCTGTATCGGAAATTGTCTCCGTAGATGCCGTCGCTTCCATGGCTCCACCAGTCTCTGAAGTGCTCTCTTCCGTCACCGCAGCCTCTGCGGATCCGATAACCTCTGAACTACTACTCTCTCCCACCGGATCACTCCCCTGTGCTCCGCAGGCAGACAGCCCCAGTGCCATAACTCCTGTGATAACTATTAATTTTCCCCTCATTTTGTATCTCTCCTTATGTATTTTATTGTAACCGAACGCTTCCCCCGTCCATTACAAGCATAAGCTTAACATATTATAATATCATAGTTGCATCACGTGCAACTCTTCCGATTTATTATTCAATTATCATTTCATAAAAAACGCAGAAATGTATAAACATGAATTACACATCCCCGCGTTTTTTCCGGTAATAATTCTCAGGCCTCTTGGGATTTTTCTTTTCCCTCAATAATCGTCTTTACCTCTTCTATTGTTTTATCTGTTGCAGATGCAATCAGTTCTATTGAAAGACCGTTTTTGTACATTTTTGCAATGAGTCCTGCCTCACCCTCTGCACGCCCAATTGCAATACCTTCTTCCTTAACTCCCTGGCTCAAATTACACATAGTGCTCATATCCTTTCTGAAATTCTCTTCTAATGGGATATCATATTCCTTTCCAATAATGTCCAGCTTCTCATCTATAGTAAGCTCTCTGGACAATAATGCTCCCAACAGACGATGTAACTCGTAGGTCTCATCATGTTCCGGCAGTTCCTTTGCAAGACCTATCATAATGATATTCAACAGATCCAGATTACCTTTCCATTCATAAGAACCGATCAGGTCTTCTTTGGTCAGATGAATATGGCTCATGGTGTTTTCCTCCATATTCATACAAATCCAAATAGAATAGACACTTTTAATGTCATCGTAACTCGAATTCTCGAAATCTCGTTCCTTCTGGGAAGAAACCAGTCTGCTTACATAGAATACTGCCCGGTTCAGGATCTCATATTCGCCGGGTTCATCCTTTTGTGCTTCCACATTAATAATGATCTGCGAAAGGCCATCCTTCATCCGCACATAGAATACAATGTCAAAACGCACCAGCCCTTCGTTCAGTTCCTGATTCTCTGTATTAAAACCAACAAGGCGTTGACCATTCTGAAAATGCACCGCATTCGTCAGTCCCGGCTCCACCGGCACGGCGCTGATATAAGGAAGTCCCTCTATCAGTGCTGCTACCTCGATCGGATCCATCCCCTTAAATTCCTCCACGGTCTTCACCAGGATCCGCGCCAGGATGATCTTATGTGCTATCAGGCGTTTTGCGCTGTTATCGTATTGGGCGTCTTTGTCTGTTGCCATTACTGCACTCTTTAATTCCGTATTCAATGGTTTCCTCCTTTTGTGTCAGGTAATTATAGATACCGCCGAAAATAAAAGGATTTCGCCATATCTACATTATAACTTACCTGTTTTTCTGATACAACTGATTTTCTTTCTGTGTGGGTTTTCCTCTTCCCTTCTTCCTGGTTCTATGATTTAGGGAATCGGATGGGACATCAGCTTTCGCTGACATAGAAATTTTCATAAGTGAAATGTACTTATACGCAAAGTATAACTTATAATTCCTAATTAGACAATAAATATATTTTAATATCTAAATAGAATTGTCTTTTAAGTGTAATAGTATAATTACCCCTTAAAAGACAATCCTATAAATGATAATTTACCACGGTGATTGCTTATTAAATAATCCGGTTACTTACTTCGATATTATTTCAACAGTCGGCGATATGCTCTCCAACCCGAGTTCGCCATCTTCCGCAACTCTATAATTAGTAACATCTATTGAATACATATAGTCCGAAATCTCTGGATTTTTCTCATCAGCCGGAATCTCAACTTCAAATGTCTTGAACTCAAACACATAAACCGTTCCTTCAACAAGCTTTCCGGTCATATCTTCCTGAAAGCGAAGTAAAAATGGTTTATCCTGAAAGAAGTGAACTACGGCAATCGTTTTTCCCGGAAGCGCAAAGTAATCCGGCAAGAGTTGTTCAACGGAAGCTGTAAAAGATCCCGAAAACTGTGCAAAGTACTTTTTGTTTTCGGCCATTTGCTGCTTCCCATCATTATATCCAACCTCGTAGCCAGCCGTATAACCTTCTTCGTAGTTCGCATCATGCGTATCTGAACTTTGATCATTATTTCCACAACCAGCCAATGAAAAAACCAACACAAGACAAAGAACCATTGCAATAATCTTTTTCATACTGTTTCCTCCCTCAAATTCCGATTTAGTTCAATTCACTTTTATCATATAAAAAAGCCTCCCTTTCAAATATTATTATATCCAAAAGGGAGAGCTTTTTCCATTAATATTTTACTATTTTTCCACCTGCGCTGCCGTTTTCCCGGTATACTGCACGGCAATGCGGTTCTCGGGATGGGCGTCCGTCAGGTACAGCACACACAGGAAGATCCATTCTAAAGGTTTCATGATAAAATACACTAGATCCGCCGTGTATTTATTGTGGATCAGTCTCGCCACAGGGAACCCGTAAGTATCATAAAAATGACGCAGTGCCCGGTGTAAGCCGGGAGTCCGTTCTTCCAACACCTGTTCAAAAGCATTGGCGATGCACAACTGACGGTTCACGATCACTTCATGCCCATGCCGCCTCCCCAGGCGGATAGGCTTTACGACTTTTTCATGACCGCCGGCAGCTACCGTGCAGAGATAATGTTCATCATACATGACATTCTGCGGTGCCTGTCTTAGTGACAGATTCCAGTCGCTGGTCTCCGTGAATGCTTTAATCACAGAATCCGGTGCCTGTCCAAACAGCATGAGGATTGCGATCAGGATTCCCAACAGTGGGAACATCAATACCAGTCCCAGCACCGGCCACCATGCAGCCTTCCGCAAAATGTTGTCACACCAACGCAGCATGGGATTCTGATAAATCTTCCCCGTCCCAAAGTGTTCCGCCTCCGCATTCTGCATCAGTGCATTCCACTCCCGTATTTTCTTCAGAAGCAATCGCACAACTAGCAGCACACAGCACAGTGGAAATAATAACAAATATCCATCAAGCAAAATCGTCGGCTTGAATATCTGTACTGTGAACAGGATCAGTTCTAACAATCCCAGGTACATTGCGGAAATCGACAGGACTGTCACAAGGGGCGGCAGCTTCCGAAGCGGAATACTCTGCAGAATCTCATACCCTATAAATGCCAGCAGCAGGAGTACTATAAAAGTAACCATGGAACCGCTGTAAATCGGTGTATGTTTATTGGAATTGCTTAACTGCGTCTGCCAGTCAGCGGATGTCACATCCATAATCAACCCCAAATAACAAAGTTCATAGAATCCGCCCAGCCAAAATACATGCTGGTCAAACAGCCAGGCTCCCTTCACCGGACGTTCCCATGCTTCACTGATCAGGCAGATTCCTTCGCTGATCGTCAGCACCACAGGAAATACCAGTACCGCTCCCATTAAAATTGCCCAAGTAAACATTTCTGTAAAAGCCTTAATGATCTCCCATACATAATCTCTTTGCTCATAATGAATAACAGAGGCTATGATCGTAAAAAGCGCATAGCCCAGTCCGATAAATATAGAAATCAGCCATGCAAGCAACACCGGATGCTTTTTATAAAACTTAATTTTTTCCGTATTCATTTCTTTATTTTCCATCGATTCTTGCCTCTATCTGTTTCCGTGCCATATATCTGGAAATATTAAATGTCCGCAGAGATGTCTGATCCAGACGCTTCTTATTATGGTTCAGGTAATAATATCCGAATCCCTTCGGTTGATAACTCCCCCACCACTGAGCCTGCGTATCTTCGCTCATAATATCTGTGGGTCTCTCCAGTTCATAGGCGCCAAAATCATACCCAAGGCTCTCCATATAAGGAATAATGACCGGTGCCGCATCCGCACTGAGATCACTCAGATAAGAGAAGTCTCCGCCGGGTGCATTGGCAATATTCACTCTGGCTATAATATAGTCGGGATGGCTGAAGGACAATGCCAGGTACAGAACTGTCACCATCACGACACCATAGCGGAACAGAGGGAAGCTTTCCCTGTAAATGTTGATCAGTACTCCGATAAACATGACGAATAATACCGCCAGCATCCACAATACGAAGATCCGCAGGAAAGTCAGATAATAATACCGGATGTAAATGATCATTCGCATTACGCTGGACGCGATCATGATAAAAGTACATAATGACATAATCGTCATAATCACTTTCAGTATCCTACTCTCCCTAAAAAAGCTAAGGCACATCAATACCAGGATCAGGTTCAGAATGCTGACAGCCAGCAGCTGGAAAAAGCCCTCTCTTGCATACTGTGCGTAAGTATAGCCCTCCGGCAGCTGCATTTTTCCTAAGAACAATCCGAAGATCTGAATACCGGAAAACAGCAGATACAATAGTGACAGCAGTGACATAATCGTAATTGCCAGTACCGGCTCACCCTTTCTGCGATCCTTCACTTCTTCCGGGATGCTTCGCTTACACAGGTAGGAAGTCAGTGCATAGGAAGTAAAGAACAGAAACGTTACCCGGATGACTACGTTGAATATATTGTCCGGACGGATCCAGTTCATGAAATCCGTTGTCATCTTACGGAATACCGCATCGGCAGAGCTTAACAGTCCGGCGGCAATGAGCAGAATGGGCAGTGCGATCACCACTCCCAGCAGTCCGTACCATACCTTCTTATTTACTTTTCCCTTTTCACGAAAATAGGCTTTGCCATCGGAAAAAGGCTTCCCCAGTTCCCCGAAGCTCATAACCACCAATTGACAGATGCTTCCCACATATTTCCCAAGATTCCACTTTTTCGTATCAAAATATTGATTCAGCAGCAGACACATCACTAATAGAAACACCGCCAACTTGTTCAGACCTATGATCGCCCATCCGTCGGTGCAGAAGGTGGATACCCCCAGCAGCAGAATGCTGATCATGTAAAAGGCACTTCCTTTTTTCAAGGTAATCTCCAGTTTTGACAGCGAGAAGACAAAATACAGTAAAGTGCCTGCGAGAAAAAAAGGGAAAGTGATCCCCGAGCCGTTCCGGAACATACAAAATGCATAGAATACGGCATAGAGAAAAGTCACTGGTCCAAAGAAATTATAGTGCTCCTGCAAGCGCTTTGTCTCCACAGTCTCTGTTTTTTCCACTACCCGGACTACATTCTGCCCGGAAATCTGTTCCTGATTTATTGTATTTGTTTCCTGTACTACTGTATTTTCCTGCATTATGATCTCCCCCTCTCAGGTTTTATTTGGTTTCCTCTTCTTTTGTGTCTTCTACGTACTCCAGAATGTCTCCGGGCTGGCAATGCAGCACCTCACAAATGGATTCCAGTGTAGAGAAACGGATGGCTTTTGCTTTATTATTTTTCAGGATGGATAAATTTGCCTGTGTCAGATCCACCTGATTCGCCAGTTCCGTCAGACTGATCTTCCGCTTTGCCATCATTACATCCAGATTTACAATGATTCCCATAATAGATGCCTTTCTAATTTTGAGTGACTGAATTTTTAGATTGTTAAGTCGTTTTCTTCCTTGTAGCGCACGGCTTCTTCAAATACCATCGCCAGCACTTTGCTGAACATGCCTGCAATGATAAATACCAGAATGATCACCAGCATGGCAATGGTCAGGTACACCACACATCTCACAGCGCTCATGGCAGCGATGAAAAAACTTAAGTCTCCCATTCTCCTAAGGCTCGCCACATTTTCCGGTACAAAGCAGTTCTCCGCAAGCACCGTGCCAAACATCTTGCGCAGTTCATTGACCAACAATAATGCCAGCACACCCAGGATGGCGAATATGATCACCGCCGGAAGGTAATGCTCCTCCACCGCCTCCAGATACTTTCCTATGTATTTGAGACTAAGCGGCAGACTTATCGTCACCAGGATTCCCGCATAGAACATGAAATCCAGCAGGTACTTTGTCCCCTTCGCCAGAGATAACTTTTTCTCCCGCAACTCCTTTTCCGACAACTCTCTCTTCTCCATAATGAATACCTCTTTCCTTCTTGGTAGCCTTAACATATCACTCTATGATACGAATGTCAATATAAATTTATTGATATTCGATAAATTTATATTGAATAGCAGCATAAGAAAAGCTCCGGGCACAATCTTTTTCTGTGCCCGAAGCTTTTTTCAGAAGCTTTTTCGCTTTCTCGTAATTATACTATTGTGATAGTGTACTCCTTGCGGAATACCTCTCCTGCCTGCAGGGTATTACTGTACTCCCGTTGCTCTAAGCTGCCGTCAAAGGTCGTCTTGTCGCATCTGCCATACCAGGGCTCGATACAGATAAACGGTGCTCCCTTGCCCGCGGGAGACCACAGACCAAATAACGGAGCATCAAAGCTTAAGGTAACATACGGCTTTTTGTCCGGAGTACACAGGCTCACTGCAGAAGCCTGACGATCCTCCACGATCAGGGCATCCCGGTCAAATAAGTGCTCTGTGATCTGCGCATAGCCGTTTTTCACCGGTAATACATCCTTTTGCTGTCCCATGAGTCCTTGTCCGTCATCTGCCACCAATCCGTAAGTCAGATCTTTGTCCGTATCAAACTTAAAATAATATTCCGACTGCTTTCCTTTTCCATCCACAGGGCACATAAATGCGGGGTGTCCTCCAATGGAAAAGTACAGTGTTTTCATATCCGGATTTTCCACCTGCCAGATGACCTTCAGGTCTTTTCCTTCCAATTCATAACCGATCTTCAGGATAAACTCCAACGGGAATTTTGCTTTTGTTTCTTCATTGGATCGCAGGGAAAACCATGCTTCCGTCGCCGTCTGCACATCCACGGCAAACTCCATGTCTCTGGCAAAGCCGTGCTGACCCATGGAATAGGTCTTTCCTTCATAATGATATTCCTTATTTTTCAGACTTCCTACAAAGGGGAACAGTACCGGGGCAGTTCTCTTCCAGAATTTTGCATCCGCATTCCACAGATACTCGGTATCAGTTGCTTTCCCCCGAATGCTTGCAAGCTCTGCACCAAAGCTGTTGATGGTTACTTTTAAAGCTTCATTTTCCAATACTACCTGCATATTGCATACCTCTCTCTCTTTTTCCCACATTATACCTCATAACAGTTCATCCGTGAATATATCCGGGCACACAAAATCATGCGCGCATGATTTTGTGACCGCATATGTTCACGAGATGAGCGCCAGCTTATGAGCAAAGATAGTCACGAAGTGACGGAAAGCGTGGTAACGCGACTTTGCGAATGGCGCGGGATGAACTGTTGCTATCTGTTATCCTGTAGTCTGGCTGTCTTCAGCCAATGTCCGGACAAATATCTGCTCACAAAACAGATCACACGGAAGATCCAGTCCAGTACCATAGCGATCCAGACACCGATGGCTCCGTAACCCATATTCACACCGATGATATAGCTGAATCCGATACGGAACACGAACATGGAAAAAATAGACAGCACCATGGTAAACCGTACGTCATTGCAGGCACGAAGCATATTCGGCAGAACAAAAGACGCCGGCCACAAAAACATCGCCATACCGTTGTGGATCATGACCAGAATATAGGATAACTGCGTGGTCTCCGGGCTTAATCCATAGCATTTCAGGATCCACGACAGACACAGCAGGATGACGCTGTTTACCATAAAGGTACACAAGTAGGTAATCTTCAATAATTTTTTCGTATAATACCGCACCTGACCGGAATCTCCGGCGCCGACACAACGACCGATTACCGTGATCATTGCCAGATTCATAGCCTGTCCCACAATACAACCCATGCTGTCCAAGCTGTTCGCCACCCCGTTGGCAGCGATCTGCACAGTTCCGAAACCCGCGATAATGCTTACCACAATGACACGTCCCAGCTGGAAAATACCATTTTCAATCCCGCTGGGGATACCTATGTAAAAAATCTTATGGATCACCGGCCAGTCGATGTGGAAGCTTTCTTTTAATAAATGCACTTCGTTGGACGGGTTTTTCAGCAAACGATATAGGATGAATCCTGCCACTGCACGGGAGATCAGGGAAGGAATCGCCACACCTGCCACGCCCAGTCCCAGTACATAAACACCCAAAGCATTACCGCCGATGTTAATGATATTTTCCACCACGGAGACCTTCAGCGTGATCTGGGAATTTCCCATGGAGCGGAACAGCGCCGCACAGGAATTGTACAGGGCAAGGAACGGGAAGGACAGTGCAGAGATCATCATATAGATCACAGCATTATGAAATACGTCCGCTTCAATTTTACCGAAAAACAGGGAAATGATGCCGTTACAGAACACCATGACCAAAATCGATATACCGATCGTAATGCATACCGATGACACGATCAACTGTTTTGCAGATTTGCATGCATCCTCTTTTTTCCCGGCTCCGAGAAACTGGGAGGTCACCACGGCGCCGCCGGTAGCCAGTGCCGCCAGCACACTGATGATCAGATTATTGAACATATCGATCAGGGATACGCCGGAGACCGCCGCCTCGCCCGCCGAAGAGATCATGACGGTATCTGCCATGCCCACAGTGATTGCCAGTGCCTGTTCAAATAAGAGCGGAATGATCAGTTTTTTCAGATCTTCTTTTGAAAATAGTTGCTGTTTTGTTATACTTGTTTCCATAACGTTTACCTTTTACTATTATAGATTCCCCCACCAATCATACCTCTTTATCAGCTGACCATTTATCTTTCCATATGATACAGCTTAAGCGAATTGTCCCATGCCGCCTTGCGCACTTCTTCCTCTGTGATCCCCTTGATCTGCGCCATGGCAGCGATCACATAAGGAATGTTCAGGGAGCTATTGCGTTTGCCGCGGTTCGGTTCCGGCGCCAGATATGGGCAGTCCGTCTCCAACACGATGCGGTCCATAGGAATATATTCTACCGCTTCCTTCAGCTTCTTTGCATTTTTAAAAGTCAGCACGCCGCCGATTCCAAAGTAGAATCCCATATCCAGAAAAATCTTCGCCGTCTCCTTCGTATAGGAATAGCAGTGAATTACACCGCCGATCTCCTCTGCGTGCGCCTCCGTCATGAGATCCACGGTATCCTTCGCTGCATCCCGGGAGTGAATGATAACAGGCTTTTTGATCTCACGCGCCAGTTCCAGCTGCCGCAGGAACCACTTTTTCTGTGTCTCGTGGTCCGGCTCCGGCCAATAATAATCCAGTCCGATCTCTCCCACCGCCAGGCATTTCTCCTTTTGGCACTGTTCCTTCAGCCAGGAATAAGATTCCTCCGTCAGTTCCGCGGTCTCGCTGGGATGTACTCCGATGGCTCCGTATATGTAATCGTACTGCTCCATCAGCTCTAACACTTTCCGGCAGGATGCCAGGCTCGCACCCACATCCACCACCCGGGCAATGCCCTGCCCCGGCAGCGCCGCCAGAAGCTGTTCTCTGTCGTCGTTAAATGCGTCATCGTCATAATGCGCATGTGTATCAAATATCGCAGTCATATAAAATCTCCTCACAGCATATCTATGCAAAAAAAGAACCGTCCCCGGAGCTCCTAAGTCTCCAAAAACAGTTCTCTCGAGTGCACCGCCAGGGGCTCGAACCCTGGACACCCTGATTAAGAGAAAAGGCTTCCAAGGGATATTTTAAGTCGTTTTTTAGCGGTTTACGCTACGGGAACCGTGTGATATAATAGGCTTGCTGTTGACTCTTTCCAGCAGGAAGGAGGTGAGCGTCTTGGAGTTATTAGTCTCTTTTATTATCTCCGTCATAGCAAGTGTAGTCGGCTACTACATATGCAAATGGCTGGACGGTGATGAATAGCAACAGTCAGCCTAGCAACAAAAAGCCCCGGGGTAGCATCCCGGGGTTTTCTGCGTCTTGAAGTTAGACATTAGTCTCTCTTTGGCTAAGTTCAATATAACACGGGTTCCCGAAGTTGTAAAGAGAAATTTGTCGGACAATTATTTCTCTATTTCTTTCCAGGATGATTCTACAAAGTCCTCATATCGCAGATCTTTGTCTGCAGGATCTTTTGTGTTCAGTGGTCGCATATTCCAGTTATTTTTGATAACCGGCTTTCCTGTTCCCTTCTTCTTATTCCGTTTCCTGGTGCTAGTAGTCGTTGTTTGGGACTGATCTGTCCTGATCTTAAATACCAGGTACCCAAACATGACAATTAAAATTGAAAACATCATTGCTATTGCATCATTCATAGTGATCCCCCTTTTATCTATGGTGTTTTATCCAAGCTTGGAAGCTGATGACTCTAGCTCCGTGCTCTCACTCTCCGCTGTTCGTAAGATACTACGCTTTCCTCGATCATCTGCTTTGCGGTAGTAATCTATAAGCTGCTGCTCCTCTGGTGTCAGTTCTTCAGGCTCCTTTCCAGCAATTATATACTCCATGCTTTTCCCAAGTATTTGGGATAATTTGTACAATGTCGTTGCGTTAGGAATTTGTCCGTTCTTATAGTTGCTGATATTATTTTTGGATATTTCCGCTAATTCTGTAAGTTTCGCATTGGAAATTCCCGATTTTTCAATTATTTCTGTAAATCTCTTTCCAAACTCCGGATCTATCATTTTTCCTCTTTCTCCCAATAAAATGGGATATATTTGTTGACATTCCCAACTATTTGGGATATATTGTATTTGTAGGACAAAATTCATCCTACTAAAGTATATATACCTTAAATTGTAGCACAAACGCGCGCATATTAAAAGACCGGTGATGATAAGCCCTGTGTGGAGTCGATCCGGGTAAGAAGGAGGTAATTTGATGCTCATTGATGTTCAAGTAAATTATTATCGGACTAACCGCATTGTTTCGGTAGATGCAAATACTTTACGTGTAGAAGTGGATCGTCTGCGGTCGGATCCCAGCATACTTTATTATGAGCTGGTCGGTACTACAGATCAGGGTCGTTTACTGATCCGCACTTCTGTGAATGCGGAGGAGATTCTGGATCTGTATGATGCATATATGGATCAGGCAGAGGAAAAGCGCAAAGCAGCCTGTGGCGGTCAGCTCTCTTTCGAGGATATTCTAGGAGGTGACAGCAGTGCCGGATGATCTGATCAAGAAGTCGATCCGGCTTCCGGCAGACCTGGACGAGTATGTAAACAGCCAGAAGGGCACGACCTGGACAGACAAGCTCTGCCGGATCCTGGAAGAATACCGCTCCGGTGACGAGACCAGAACGGAAGAATTGGCTTACTATGAAAAACTCATGGCAGCCAACCGGAAGAAGATCCAGGAACAGGACAGTCAGATCTATACCGTCGCCCGGTCACTGGATCACCTGCACCGTGCCCTTGAAGACCTTAACGCCCTGCCCTTCACGTAACCCCGGCGTCTGTCTGTCAAGCGGAACGTGGAATACCGGAACCGCCGCTCTTGCGGTGAGGATATGCCGCGAAAGCCGCTTTACAGACCCGCTCCCCCGACACTTCCCCGCCAGGGGAACAGGAGCCGCCCTTGCTGCTGTTTCCCTGCGCCTGTCACGCAGTGGCAACGGGTCCAGGGACTGGTCCCTGGTCGCCAGCGGGGCGAGACCCGTCCCCCGGAGGGGCACCCGGACAGCCATAGAAAGGAAGATCCCTATGTCACAGTCGACCGTACCTGATACTCCGGAGTGTCTCACAGATTCTTCGTTTTGGGATGAAAACAAGCAGTCTTTTCTGGACTGGCTCCGGGAACGTCATAATTATACACCGCTTACGATCAAGCTGCTCTGTAAGCAGACCGGCGGTGATTACAACAAAGTCATGAGCTGGTACCGACAGCGCTACCGCTATGAAAATGATAGAAAACAATATCTTATTAACACTAACCCTTTTCTGAAAATGGAGGAAAATCAAAATGGCTAATGTAACCTTAACAAACAAAGCAAAAATCGTGATCTTATTCGCTAACCAGTACGACATGAAGGACGAAACAGGCGACAAGCTCTCCGGATGCTCAGTGCATTACATGTTCTGGGGTGAAGACGGTGAAGTTCTTGCATCTGAGGTTCAGTATGATCCTACCAAGCCGGTAGGCGTACAGCGTGCAAAGTGTTCTGTGGACTCTGTGTTGCGTAACAAGATCGTAGTAGCTCCTGGGCTTTATGAAGGTACTTTCGAGATGATCGTAGGCGCCGATGGTAAACCTGTCAACCGCCTGCGTGATGTTGCCTTTATCTCCCATTTGGAGATCAAGCCGAAGGTTCTTCCCGGCTTTGTAGTCCAGGGCATGATCCAGCCGGAGACCGCTCCGGAAGCTAAGGAGCCCGGAAAGGCTGCTAAATAATGGACGAGGTTGTGACCGCCTCCCCCGGGGAGGATTCCCCTTTACATACAGAAGCTGACACGGTCTACCTTCCTGTCACCGTATCCGGTGGCAATGCGGAAGTGATAACCGGCAGCGATACCGGTGAAGGTGCTGCGGTAGATTCTCCGGAAGGCAACAGTCCCTACACTGTTGTCTTCTCCGCAGATGCACCGGACTATTCCGAAGCTCTGCAGATGATCCATGAGGATCTCCTGCAGACGAATCAATATCTGTCAGAACAGGCTGATACCCTGGCAGAACAGCTTGCAGTCTCCCAGGATCAGACCGTCAAGATCCAGGAGAACACGCTGATGATATCTATATACCTTGGCATCATTGCCGGGATGCTTATCATGCTGGGCCTGTGGAATGGGAGGAAATGATGGATATTTTTACTTACGTGTCTATTGCATCGCAGTGTATGATCATCGGCGCCGTCTGCGAATGCGTAGCTATATTAATGGGATATGTATGTTTCTTCATATTCCAGCTCATAGAAGGAGGAAAATAATATGCCTTTATTAACTGTTACTGCTCTTGCTGAAACTGGTGCAGCTGCATCTTTCGATGTTGCCGCTATCATGCAGGCTGCTGTTACCAGCGTTCAGGCTGACATGTTCAAGGTTCTGGGTATTGCGGTACCCGCTGCTGTCACCATTATCGGTGCCGGTGTTGCTGTCAGATATGGTATCAGATGGCTGAAGTCTCTGAAGAGTGCTTAAAAACTGAATAGTCTCTAACCGGGAAGGGTGTGGAGCTGAAGCTTCCCGCCCTTTTTTGGTGTTGTCGGACAAAATTACTGCAGGTTTGACTCTGCAGTGTGACTTTTGTAGGACAAACTTTGTCGGACAAAATTGCTGCAGTACGCCGGAGATCTCCGGGACTTTGTAGGACAAGAAAGGTAAAGGTGGAAATGGTAACTTATTTTGATGAGAAACACTGCAGGGAATACGAATGTATCTTTTACGATCCGGATATTATTCTCTGCTGCAAGAGAAATTTTAAAGATCCTGCTGATGGCATGGATGCCTGTTGTGAACCTCCGGATGTTCGGGAAGATGGCTTTCATGCTTTGTTAGATAAGAATTTTTCGGAGGGGGGATAACTATGCAGAAAAGAATATCAGCGCTGTTGCTCGCCATGGTCATTGTGATCGGCAGCGTGCTGGGTGGAAATACGCTAAAAGTTAAGGCTGCATCTGTCGCAGTTAGCGAAGAATTTGCCGTGGAGCTGACTATGATGCTTTATAATCTGCTGGAAACAGTTGCTATATCTTCCGGTATCAAGGACGGACTGGATGATTACGAATCTGGATCCTCGCTTTATGATGCTTTTATTGCATCTGTGGAAAGCATGGCTGAACCGCCTTTTTATGATACCATCATAACGCAGCCAGATGGTTCCCAGATGACTGTAAAAGAAGCTTTGGATGCTGCTGAATCTACGCTCGGAAGTAATGCTTTGAAATTGCCGACTTCTGAAACGTTTGCAAAATACCGGGTAATCTCCGGGACTGGTGGCAATGAGCCAGATCCTACTCCTACTCCGTCCTCTGATCCGGATAACACTCCGGTGCCGGATACTGGGTATAAGGATCCTTTTTCATATATTCAGGATGTGCTGGTTGCTGGTACGCTTGTCTCAGCTATGGCTGGGTTCTTTGCTGACGTATATCAAGGAAATGTGACCGGAATCGATCCTGTAGCTTACTATTATCCTGATAATGCTTTCTATTTTTCTGATTACCATATGAATGCAGATGGTACTTTTACTCCTAAAGGTTTTTTAAAATCAGTAAATCCAGAAGACACTTATCTTTATAGTGTTTCCGGAAATCTTGATGGAAAAATTGTCGGTTATTTAGATACAGCCATTCCGCGTGAAGATCAGCGAATAATGAATTTCAAGCCTTATGCTTTGCCTTCTTTTTATAGCCGTTATGTTAATGGTAATTGTGTATATACTGGCCCGTCCAATTATAAAAGTTATATTTATTTTACTAACTTTAGTCTTAATTTTCCCGTGTTTGAAACAGAAGCGCAGGCTGACGCTTTTTTAAAAACCGGTGATCTTACAGGTCTTTTGAATGGTGAAGCCTACGACTTCCCGGATCTTGCAACTTCGACAGCAGAACGGCTGCAGCCTCTCACCGGCTATGAGTTTGCTCCGGGGCGGCTCCCTGGAATCAACGCTGCATTGTCTACGGCTGCCGCAGCTCTACCGGAACCGGGACTTGATCCGGCAGAAAATACAGAAGCCTATAAGAATGCTCTGAATGCTGCCCTGACTGCAGCCTTGCCGGAGCCAGCACCGGAACCCGAACCGGAGCCTGATCCTTCTCCGGATCCCGGCACTGACGGAGAGGGAGAATCTTACAAGAGAGATCTCCGGCTGATCTTCCCTTTCTGTATCCCTTTCGACTTTATACATTTTATTAAGGCGCTGTCTGCTGATCCGGTGGCTCCCTGCTTTAAGATCCCGATCAAACTGGACTCCCTGGGAATAGATATGGTCCTGGAGTTAGATCTTGCCTGGATGGATCCGATTATGGAGATCTTCCGGCTGGGGGAGCTTGGCTGCTTTGTGATCATGCTCATGGCTTCGACAAAGAAAATGATAGGATGGTGATTTTATGGCAGATATGCAGGCTTTACTCAATGGATTTTTAGATTTACTGATGAAAGCTTTCCCGACTTCTCCCTTTGCTGACACAATCGAGAAGTTCAGCAAGCTTCCCTATCTTGGTTATATTAACTGGTTTGTTCCTGTTTCTGAAATGGTCGCCATTGGCTCTGCCTGGCTGCTCGCCATTGGTGTCTATTATATTTACTCGATCATTGCCCGCTGGGTGAAGCTGATCGAGTAGCTGATAGAAATGAACTATTTTTTATAGGTTACTTAGAATTTAAATATCAATATCGGAGGACAGTTTATAATATGAAAAGTAAATATACAGTAGTAGGTGATTTCAGACAACCTCATAAGGATTGTGAAGGTGAAACATTAACAGACTTGTCTTATAAAGATGCTGTGAGAATTGCAAGTGAATGGAAAAAAGAGAAAAAATATAAGAATGTTTTCTATTTCAAACAAGACTAAATTATATTTTGTGAAAAAGGGGGAATATTATGATATCTTTGTACTCCGGAACTCCTGGATCCGGTAAGAGCTGCCATGCTGCCAGGGAGATTGCTCTCCGGCTGCAGCGTAAGGATTCCGTGGTGATCGGTAACTTTTACTTTAACACAAAAGCCGTAAAGAAATGTAAAGGCGTATATCTTTATGTCCCGAACCATCGTCTGGATCCGGACAGGCTGCTCCGGTTCTCCCGCCGTTTATCAAAGCATCTCGGCCGCAGGCTCCGGGAAGGAGAGGTTAAGATCTACATAGACGAGGCGCAGCTGCTCTTTAACTCCAGGGAATACTCTTCCCCGGATCGGCGTGCCTGGCTGTCCTTCTTCTCCCAGCACCGTCATTATGGCTATGACGTGATCCTGCTCGCACAGTTTGACCGGATGCTGGACAGACAAATCCGGGGACTGATCGAATACGATTTCGTACATCGTAAGATCTCCAACGCCGGAAAGATCGGTGCTGTGCTTGGGTTCCTAAGCCGGGGGAATATGTTCGTATGTATTAAAAAGTGGTATCCCATGAAGCAGACAGTGGATTCCAACTTCTTCTGGGCGAAGAAATCCGTCTATGAGCTCTATGATTCCTACAATCATTTTGAGTTAATTGACGAAAAAGTGAACAAAAAAGAGGTGCAGCGCATGAGACGGATGAGCGGGGTTTGAGGGGCCCCGCGAAGCCGGCGCAGGCGCTGGCGCCACGCCCTGTAATACGTGGTCTCAAAAACCATTGTCCGACACGGGGAAACGTGCTTGTATTCTGATAAAAGTGGCAAAAAAATAATTTCCCCGAAACGGCTTTTGGGGAAATTTTCGAAAATGCCGATTTTGTCCGACAAATTAAGTTTTAGGGGGTCGAAAAATGCTCGATAAAAGACAAAATAACGATAACATCCTATTCCGTGACATGCCGCTGGAGGATCAGCATGAGTGGTTTGGATATGCACAAAAGAAATTCCTGCACAACATCGATACATTTTATTATTCCGTGAAGTTCCGGAACGACTTCCGGCTGAAATCCAAGGATCCGCAGGTCGAGAAAATGCGCAAGTTCTTTAAACTGCAGTATAACTATCTGAACGGAAATGAAGATCAGCCGGAACTGTATCTTCCGAAACTCGGCAAGAATCTGTATCTGAAGCCGGTGACCTTCTCCCGGTTCTATACGACCTGTTTGAGTTATCCGGAGTACTTTGATATCTTTCTGGCTCCGGTAGTTCCAAAAGCGGCAGACGGTGGGGAGTCTGTCACTTGTGAGTGCGTGGTACAGATCCGCAGCTACATGCTCTGGATCATGGGCGTCCGGGATGCCTTTGAGAACAGCTATGAATATGTTAAGAACATAGCTGCATACTTCGGTCTTGAGATCGATTTCGTACAGGAGAACAGAGTAGACTATTGCTGGCACAGCAACTACCTCAAGGATCCGGAAACATTCTTCTCTCCGGAGAACTTCTACAAGATGCGTGTGGACAGGTTCAAGAATGCAACCTATGTCACAAACAAGGTCGGCTCCGAAGACTATGAGATCGACTATGTGGCACTGGGGAAGCGTTCTGATAAGGTATTCGTCAGGATCTATCAGAAGACCAGGGAAGTGATCGAACAGAATTACAAGCCGTGGTTCTTTCAGATCTGGGAAATGAACGGATTGATTTCTAAGTATGACAAATGGGTCTATGAACGCTGCTATCAGAAAAAGAATTGGTTCTATCGGTATACTGCAAGACTGGATTTCTTTCTGGAGCATGGTCAGGATCCGTATTATACAAATTATGTCCGGCAGATCCTGGACGGTACACTGACCATAGAAGAGGATGCTCTGATCCGGCTGGCTGATAAACTTACACCAAAACTCAACTACGTGGTAAATGTGGAATATCAGACCATGCGTAGACATTCCAAGAGCTATGATCTGATCCCGTTCAAGGATCACCGGAACAAGGGAGAATGCAAGCGGATCTATGACTATCTGGATAACCGGAAGCTGATCATTGACTATCTGACGGAACGGGTTTTTAAGATGGTAGAGAAAACCGGGGATTCCAAGAAGTACCGGAGACCGTACTGTGGTTTCTGGAAAGCTCTCCGCAGCACACGCTGTATTGACATGAAAATGACACCGGATGAGGTGAAGCTGGTAAGGAACTACAACCGGAAGCTCTCCGTGGAGTCCATGAAAAAGCGTGTGATCGGGTCAGCGGTGACCCTCGGCATCTATATGCGTGGGATCAATGAGGACAGCCCTCTGCAGGACTGCTTTGAAGCACTTCTCCGGATGAATGATAACGACATCATGGAAGCGCAGAGATATAAACAGAAAAAACTTCGGCAGTTTAATGAGGATGAACTTGCCGAAGTCTTCGTATCATCTGAAAAGCACCGCTTCCGTCTGCTGGATGAAAGTGACGGCACTCTCTACGATTATGATAGTATAAACGATTTAGATTTGCAAGGGGGAAAATCACTTGACCATCCAACAGCTCCGTGACGTATACATAAACAACCGGAGTACTTACTGCAGCACGGATACTATACTTAAGTATACGGATGATCTGGATCTGTTTTTCCGGTTCCTGGAAAGTCATTATCGGGTAGATCCTGCCGTGAGCGGCTTTGATTCACTTACTGGATCTGTCTACATGGATTTTATCCTGGAGCTGCGCACCAGGAAGATCAAGAACTCTTCTGTCCGGAGCTATTGCAGATCTGTAAAGGCGTTTCTGCACTGGACATATGAGAATAACTTTAGTCCAGATTATTTAAAGGGTGTGAAGCTGCCGAAGGATGATGCCGTGGCAGAGCTGCCATTATTCGTTGAGGATGTGGTAAAGATCGATGCGCTTTTCGACCGGGGCACAGAGCAGGGGCTGCGGAATTATTGCATCTTTCACCTGTTGCTTGACTGCGGCCTGCGCCGACAGGAAGTGTGTCATCTGCAGGTACATCATCTGGATCCGGAGCGGAACATCCTGCACATCGTCAATTCTAAGGAAAACAAAAGCCGGTTTGTGTTGATCCCGGACTTTCTGATCAGCGCATTGCAGGAGTATGACCAGCGCACCGGTATTACTTCCGGATATATGCTCCGTCAGCTTCGGGATCCGGAGTATCCGCTTACATCTAACACGGTGAAGATGATCTTTCAAGATCTGAAGATCAGCACCGGTATAGACCGGATTCATGCGCATCTGCTCCGTCACACGTTTGCGATCTCCTACCTGATCGGCGGCGGTAACCTGGAATTTTTACGTGTGTTCCTGGGGCATTATGATTATGCTGCAACGAAAACCTATGTTGCCATGGCTGCACAAATGAAGTTGCTCGGTGCTCCGGTGTATCAGCTGGATCCGATATTTTTCCAGCGTGGCTACTAGACACCATTAACAAGAGGTCAGGGTGTCTAGTGAGTTTCCGGGGACAAAAAAAGAACCGTCCCCGGAGCTCCTATGTCTCCAAAAACGATTCTCTCGAGTGCACCGCCAGGGGCTCGAACCCTGGACACCCTGATTAAGAGTCAGGTGCTCTACCAACTGAGCTAGCGGTGCATTTCTGTGTCGTTGTTGCGTCTCCCGCAACGACAAGACATATATTATCACATGGTTTTCAAGAATGCAAGTACTTTTTGAAAAAAATTTAAATATTTTTTTCGATTTATTTGTACAATAAG
>OHOR01000096.1_pt1 | contig 53018 bp, 44 predicted proteins | sample 1569911 | NCBI WGS metagenome assembly OHOR01 (sample SAMEA3879517, study PRJEB24766) | human gut metagenome | biome: human-associated habitat; feature: feces | place: USA | collected 1985/1987
AAACAGCAAAATAGAATTGTCTATAGTGCCGAAATGCACAATAGAAGGCTTAAAATGGACTAAAACCAAGAAAAAAGTGTTGACTAAAAAATAAAATAGCATATAATTAAATTAAGTTACAAAACAGTAAACGCTATCAAATGTAACAAACATTATTAAGGAGGATTTCATTATGAAGATGAAAAAGTTTTTAGCTCTTTCCACAGCATCTGTCATGGCATTGTCCATGGTCGCATGTGGAAGCACCGACAATGGCGCAGCTGAGAGCACCGCAAGCAACACACCTGCAACAGCAGAGGCTTCCACCGTGGCTGCTACGGAAGCAGACGAGACAACCGGTCTGAATTACGCAGAGCTTACTTTGGGTGAGGATTACACCGACATTACCACGACCATTAAGGTCCTGACTAACCGTACCGACCTGTTAGAGGACGGCGCAGCAGTTCCTTTCCAGACATACATCGATGCATTCAATGCAATCTATCCTAACATCACTGTTGATGTAGAAGGTATCACCGATTACGCAAGTGACACATTGCTTCGTCTGCAGGGCGGTGACTGGGGCGATGTTATGTTTATCCCCGCAGTTGACAAGGCTGACTTAAGCACATACTTCCTTCCTCTTGGAACTACTACCGAGATGGACGGACAGCTGAACTACTACAACCAGATGTACGAAGGCGTGGTATATGGTATTCCTTACACCGCAGGCGTTAACGGCGGCATCGTATACAACAAGGCAGTATTCGAAGCAGCAGGAATCACAGAGATACCTAAGACTCCCGCAGATTTCATCGCAGCATTAAAGCAGATCAAAGAGTATGACAGCTCTATCGTTCCTTTGTACACCAACTACGCAGCAGGCTGGGCAATGGGCGCCCAGTGGGATCCCGCTATCAGCGGCAGTGCTACCGGAGACAGCACTTATATGAACCAGAAGTTACTGCACACAGCCAATCCTTTTGCTGATCCCGGCGACGGAACAGGCGCTTACAACGTATACAAGGTAATGTACGATGCAGTTGCTGAAGGCCTTACCGAGGAAGACTACTCCACCACGGACTGGGAAGGCTGTAAGGGTATGATCAACAATGGCCAGATCGCATGCATGGTTCTTGGTTCCTGGGCAGTTCCTCAGATGAAGGAAGCCGGCGATCACGGCGATGATATCGCTTATATGCCGTTCCCTATTACCCTGACCAGCGGTAAGCAGGCAGCATCTGTAGGCCCTGACTACAGCTTTGGTATCAATGCTAATACCACCGAAGACAATCAGGCAGCAGCTCTGTGCTTCGTTAAGTTCATGGCAGAAGAATCCGGATTCTCCTATGACTGCGGCGGACTTCCCGTTGCTATCAAGGATACCAGATTACCGGATTTCTATGCAGCATTCAAGGGTATCGACTTTGTAGTGGATGATCCTGCGATCGAAGGCGAAGAGGATCTGTTAAACGAGCTGAACGCTGAAAGTGGTCTTAACATCAACAACAACGGTGAGACCAAGATGCAGGAGCTGGTAGAGTGTGCAGCAGATGGTTCCAAGACCTATGATGAGATCATCGACGAGTGGAACGAAGAGTGGACTTCCGCACAGGAGAGCTGTGGTGTAGAGATCCAGTAATTAATAGGTAACTAATTTAATCTTCTGAAGTGAGAGGGAACCATTTATCCGGTTCCCTCTTATCTAAGAGAGAAGGGCATGGAGGTATTTCGATGGGTGCAGAGACAATGAAGAAAACAAAAAAACCCTTCAGCATGAAAAAATGGGTAAAGAGCAGGAACGGACAACAGACCATCGTCATACTGTCCTTCATGATCATTCCCCTGCTTTTGCTGTTCGTGTTCACCTATCTTCCTTTTGGAGAGATGGTAAAATTCAGTTTTTATAAAATGAAATATGCTACCCCGGTAGACAAAAGACAGTTTGTAGGATTTCGGAACTACATCGACGTATTTAAGAAAGATGAATGCTTCAGTGCTTTGAAGCTGAGCCTTTATTACATGGCAGGCGCAATGGTGCAGCTGGTACTTGCGTTGTACCTGGCAACGATCCTTAGCTTTAAGACCAAGTTTGGCAATATGTTCAAGGGATTCATGTTCTTCCCTTATCTGATCAGTGGTATTGCCATTGGATTTATCTTCAAATTCTTCTACACCAGAGGATTTGTATTCGATACGGTATTACAGTGGTGTGGATTTAACTTAGAAAGTCTTCCGTTCTGGCTGAAGGACAAGAGCGTTAACAATATCTCTTTGGTGGCTTCCTCGGTATGGCGTTATTACGGCAACAACATGGTACTTTTCATCGGTGCCATCATGTCCGTGGACTCCGAGATGTACGAGGCAGCAGAGCTGGACGGTGCCAATAAATTCCAACAGTTTATACATATTATCTTACCCAGCATCAAGACCATCGTTACGCTGAATGTGATCCTGTCTATCACAGGTTCCCTGAGTGCTTTCGATCCTCCCTACGTTATCACCAAGGGTGGCGGCGGAACCGCAACGTATTTCGTATTGATGGATAAGATCGCACATACCAACCAGCAGGTAGGTCTGGCGTCTGCTATGGCGGTGGTACTGTTACTGATCATTTTTGCAGCAACAATTTTACAAAAGCTTTTCTTCAAACTGGTATTTAGAAGCTCCGATGCGGATAATGAAGAATATACCAGAAGAAAACGGCTCAGAAGAGAGAGAAGATGGAAGAAGGAGGCAGTGTAAAATGGCAAAGATGAAAACTAACCACAAACATTACAGCGCAGGCGCTGTCATCTGGATCGTTATTAAGTATTTCAGCCTGGTATTCTTCTCCTTCGTGGCACTTTTGCCCATCGTATCCTGCGTCATAACGGCGTTCAAGACCGATGCAGAGTACCAGAGCACCAATGTAATGACCCTGCCGGAAAGCTGGTTGAACTTCCAGAACTTTATTGACGCTTTTAACCGCGCCAACATGGGCAGAGCATATCTGAATTCAGCGATCATCCTGGTATTTGTACTGTTAGGCTCCGTCCTGGTGGGAACACAGCTCGCTTATGTACTGAACCGGTTCAAGTTTCCCGGCAACGGACTGATCCGCAGCCTGTTCCTGTTCGCAACCCTCCTTCCCGGAATTGCCATGCAGGTATCTGTGTACCAGATCATGAGTAACCTTGGATTTATCAATCATCTGTATGGTTATATCATTATGAGTATGGGTACGGATGTTATCTCCATCTACATCTTCATCCAGTTCATGGAAAACATTTCGGTATCGTTGGATGAATCCGCATTTATCGACGGAGCCTCCTATTTTACCATTTACTGGAAGATCATTCTTCCGCTTCTGAAGCCCGCTATCGTAACTTCGATGGTGCTTAAGGGAGTAGGCGTATATAACGAGTATTATTGCGCCAGTCTGTATCTGCAGGACAAGAGGACTCTCGGTGTGGTAGCAACCTCCCTGTATACCTTTACCGGACCTCTTGGAAGCAAATACAATCTGATCTGTGCAGGTGTACTGATGTCTCTGCTGCCCGCTCTGATCGTATTCCTGCTCTGTCAGAAACAGATCTACAGTGGAATCACCTCCGGCGCTGTCAAGGGTTAATACAAAGGAGAGTGCGGAACATGATGAACATAGAAACAATGAAAATGCGGGAAGAAATTAAAAACCATCTGACAGAGGGGATCATTCCTTTCTGGAAAGGAATGAGAGATGACGAGTTCGGCGGCTATTACGGCTACCTGGATTATGATCTGAATCTGGATAAAAAGGCAGAAAAGGGCTGTATCCTGAACAGCAGGATCACCTGGTTTTTTTCCAATGCGTATACACTGTTAAAAGACGAAAGTCTGCTTGATGAGGCAAAGCACGGATACGCTTTCCTGAAAGATTATTGTCTTGACAAAGAATACGGCGGAATCTACTGGTCCTTAAATTACGACGGAACACCGAAGGATACTACAAAGCATACGTACAATCAGGCATTCTGCATTTATGCACTATCCTCCTATTATGAGGCAAGTGGTGATACAGAAGCACTGGAACTGGCGAAAAAGCTGTTTACTCTGATTGAGACTACGTGTATGGATGAGGTGGGATATCTGGAAGCATTCACCAGAGACTTTAAACCGGAATCCAATGAGAAATTGTCGGAGAACGGTGTCCTGGCAGACAAGACCATGAACACCCTGCTTCATGTATTTGAAGCTTATACGGAGCTGTACCGGGTATCCGGTGACCTGAAGGTGAAAAGACGCCTTTTGTGGATTATGGATCTCTTCGCGGAGAAGATATATAATCCGAAGCTTCACAGACAGGAAGTATTTTTTGACAAGCATTATAACAGTATTCTGGATCTGCATTCCTACGGTCACGACATTGAGACCGCCTGGCTGATCGACAGAGGCTGTAAGGTACTGGATGATCCGGAACTGACACAGAAGATGTATGTCATCACCAAAGATCTGACTGCGCAGATCTATAAGGTGGCATTCGACGGACACTCTCTGGCAAACGAATGTGACAGAGGTGTCGTGAATGTGCACAGAGTCTGGTGGGTACAGGCAGAGACTGTGATCGGTTTCTTAAACGGCTATGAGAAAGAGCCGGAGAAGAAGGAATATCTGGAAGCAGCCGAGAAGGAATGGGCATTTATCCGGGACCATGTGATCGATAAGAGAGCCGGTTCCGAATGGTTCTGGGAAGTGGATCCGGAAGGAAATCCCTATCCCGGCCGTCCTATCGTGGAGCCTTGGAAGTGCCCTTACCATAACGGCAGAATGTGCATGGAGGTTATGAAGAGATGTTAGAGCGTTATTACATAGAGAAAGAGAAGCAGGAGAAATTGCTTTCCCGTAAAAATGTAAAGTCCGATTTCTACAACGGTATTTACGACCGTTATGAATATCCGGTTCTGACCAGAGAACATATTCCCCTGACCTGGAGATATGATCTCAATCCCAAGACCAATCCCTATTTCATGGAGCGTCTGGGAATCAATGCGGTCATGAATTCCGGAGCCATTGAATTAAACGGCAAGTATTATCTGGTAGCCCGTATCGAAGGCAACGACAGAAAGTCTTTCTTTGGTGTGGCGGAGAGTGACAATGGTGTCGATGGATTCCGTTTCTGGGATTATCCCATTCTGTTAGATGACACCTGCCCGGAAGAGACCAATGTCTATGACATGCGTCTCACCAAACATGAAGATGGTTACATCTACGGTGTGTTCTGTTCCGAGAGCAAGGATACCTCCGTAAATGATCTGTCTGCAGCGGTAGCTGCTGCCGGTATTGTGAGAACCAAAGATTTGAAACACTGGGAGAGACTGGAGAATTTAAAGACCCTTCGTTCTCCCCAACAGAGAAATGTAGTGCTGCATCCGGAATTCGTGGATGGCAAATATGCCTTCTACACCAGACCGATGGATGATTTCATCGAGACCGGAAGTGGCGGAGGAATCGGTTTCGGACTGTGTGACGATATCACTCATGCAGTGATCGACGAAGAGCGCATGACCAGTCTGCGTAAATATCACACCATTACCGAGGCCAAAAACGGTGCGGGCGCTACCCCCATCAAAACAGACAGAGGTTGGATACATATCGCACATGGAGTACGTAATACCGCAGCCGGTTTACGTTACGTCATTTATGCTTTTGCAACGGATCTGAAAGATCCTGCAAAAGTGATCGCAGAGCCTTCGGGTCTGCTGATCGGTCCCAGAGGGGAAGAGAGAGTGGGAGATGTTTCAAACGTAGTATTTACCAATGGCGCAATCGCAAATGAGAAGGGGGAAGTCTTTATCTACTATGCATCCAGCGATACCCGCATGCATGTGGCAACGACTACCATAGATAAGCTTGTGGATTATGTATTCCACACCCCTTCCGATCCCGGAAGAAGCGTGGAGTGTGTGGCACAGAGATGTGAACTCATCCGCAGAAATGAAGAGTTCTTAAAACAGGAAGCAAGATAAATAATACAGAAATGAGGTAACCTGAATGAGCAAGGTTAAGATGATCAGCCCTGCAGTACCTAATGTACCCTGGCAGGATAAACCCGAAGGCCATACCGGAGCACCGGTATGGAGATATAGTGAAAATCCTATCATTGGCAGAAATCCCGTAGAAGGAGTAGCCAGAATCTTCAACAGCGCGGTAATGCCCTATGGCGATGAATTTATTGGCGTGTTCCGCGGGGAACAGGTCAACGGTATTCCTTATATCTACATGGGACGCAGCAAAGATGCAATTCATTGGGATTTTGATAAAGATAAGATTCAGTTTGTAGATGAAGAAGGCAAGCCTTTTATGCCGATCTACGCTTATGATCCCAGACTGGTGAAGGTAGAAGATACCTATTACATCATCTGGTGTCAGGATTTTTACGGTGCAGCCATCGGTATTGCGAAAACTACGGATTTCAAGACGTTTACCAGAATCGAGAATCCGTTTCTCCCCTTTAACCGTAACGCCGTACTGTTCCCCAGAAAAGTACACGGTAATTTCATGATGCTGTCCCGTCCTTCCGACAGCGGACATACGCCCTTCGGTGATATTTTCGTCAGTGAGAGCCCCGATATGGTATTTTGGGGCAAACACAGACATGTGATGGGAAAGTCTTCCGAATGGTGGGAGTCCTTGAAGATCGGTGGCGGTGCAGCTCCCATTGAGACTTCCGAAGGGTGGCTATTGTTCTATCATGGTGTGAGTGGAACCTGTAATGGTTATGTCTATTCCATCGGTGGAGCAATCCTGGATATTGACAACCCGTCCATCGTAAAATATCGTTGTGAGAACTTCCTGCTGACACCGGAAGAGTGGTATGAGGAGAGAGGATTCGTACCGAATGTATGCTTCCCCTGCGCTACCATTCATGATTCCGAGAGCGGCAGGATCGCCATTTACTATGGCGCAGCAGACAGCTACGTAGGGCTGGCGTTTACGACCATCGATGAAGTGGTTGACTATATCAAAGAACACAGCGTGGTCACAACAAGCGATACAGAAGAAGGCAGAAGATAGAATCGAGGGACCCGCGATGAGCGGGTCCTTTGCGGTTTTGGAGACAGCGTATGATGGAAAGCTATTTAAAATGTGAAGAATGTGCGGGAAATGTTATTGATAAAGAGGCCGGTATCTTAAACCGTGGTAATCTGGGCAGACTGAAAAATTTCCTGAGCCGGGCAGCCCAAGGGGAGAGACTGACGGTGGGATTCATCGGCGGATCCATTACGCAGGGATTCGCAGCGACGGAGCCGGATCAATGCTATGCTGCAAGAACCGTTGCATGGCTTCGGAAAGTGTTCCCCAATACGGAATTCGATTACGTGAATGCGGGAATCGGAGCTACCAATTCCCAGTTCGGTGCGGCGAGAGTACAGGAAGACCTGCTTCCGCGGCTGCCGGATCTGGTATTTGTAGAGTTTTCCGTGAACGATCACAGTACGCCGCATTTCTGCGAGACCTACGAAGGCCTGGTGAGGCAGATTTATGGCAGTGCGAGCGCACCGGCAATGGTGCTGATCCATAATGTCTATTATGATACTGGTAAAAGTGCTGCATACTATCATGCGCAGATCGGGAGACATTATGATCTGCCCTGCATCAGCATGCAGAACAGCATCTATCCCGCTGTGGCGGCAGGAAAACTGCCGGCAGAGAAGATTACGGCAGATTTTCTCCATCCCAATGATCTTGGGCATGAATTCATGGCATCTGTGATCACGAATTTCCTGGAAAAGGTAATCCATGATAAAACGCAAGAGCCGCAGGAAATTTTTCCGGCTCCGCTGACAGAAAATGCCTATGAGCATTGCGTGAGACTACAATATTTTAATTCCACACCGGAGAAGAGCGGTTTTGAAGAAGATATGACACCGCAGAGAGATATCACGGATATTTTCCGAAACGGATGGAGCGCCGGGGAAAAAGGAGCTTATCTGGAGTTCACTTTCCGGGGGACCGGTGCCGCCGTGCAATACCGCCGAGTGAAGGACGGACCTGCACCCATTGCCACGGCAGTGGTCGATGAGAACCCTGAGACGGCGTGCGTGTTGGACGGAACCTTCGATGAGACCTGGGGAGACAAAATGCAGCTGATAACGGTGGCAGAGCACCTGCCCTATGGGGAACACCGGGTACATGTGGAGATCACGGAGACCCATGCGGAAGACAAGGCAGAGTTCTATCTGGTGTCGGTGATCGTGTCCGGGGTGAGGGAAGAAGGTAACACGAAATGATTGACAGCACCGTAATGTTGAGCTATTAGTATAAATAAAAATGTATCACGGACAGATTCAAAGAAAGCAGGAACAGGAGCATGAATAAAGATATTATATTTTTAAATCCGGTGTGTACCCACAATATCTGGGGCGGCACCCGGCTGAACAGAGAATTCGGTTACCCCATTGAGGGAGATGACATCGGGGAGTGCTGGGGCATCAGCGCCCATCCGAGTGGAGATGGTACCGTGAGAAACGGAGCCTTTCAGGGAATGAAGCTGTCAGAACTGTGGGAGAAGCACCCCGAGCTGTTCGGAAACACGGGAATGGATCGTTTCCCTCTGCTGGTCAAGATCATTGATGCGAAGGACGATCTCAGCATTCAGGTACATCCGGATGATGCGTATGCGAAGGTTCATGAGAACGGATCCCTGGGTAAGACCGAGTGCTGGTTCATCCTGGATTGCAAGGAGAATGCTACGCTGGTAGCCGGACACAATGCGAAGACGAAGGAAGAACTGGAGCGGATGATCCATGAGGGCAGATGGAAGGAATTCATCCGAGAGATTCCCATTAAGCCCGGGGATTTCATCCAGATCGATCCCGGTACCGTGCATGCCATCAAGGGAGGAACTCTTCTCTTAGAGACCCAACAGAGCAGCGATATTACTTATCGTGTGTATGATTACGACAGATTGAGCAACGGCAAGCCCCGACAGTTGCACATCGCACAGAGTATTGATGTGATCACGGTTCCCGCAAAATCCGTGGACAACAGTGTGGTGCATACCGAGAAGAAGGACGATGTCATTCAGCAGCTGATTCAGTGCCCTTACTACACCGTATATCGTATTGATGTGGAGCATCGCGTGGAGACCTGGCAGGATAAGCCATTCATCCTCATGAGCGTGGTAGAAGGCGAAGGCACCCTGAATGGTACTCATTTAAAAAAGGGCGATCACCTGATCCTGCCTGATGGCTACGGTAAGGTAAAGTTACAGGGCAGGATGCAGATCATCGCATCTACGATCTGAGTTCACGACAGATCAAACTCCGGTCACTTGATTTATTTTCCAAGTACAACAGATAGCTTGATTTCTTTTTCTGTTTCGCTCAGGTCGAAATCACCGCCGTCGGAGACGGTCACACGCAGTTCATAGAGCACACCGTCTGTCAGCTCCGTCACATTCGCTCCGGTCTCGTCTGTGAGCGACCACAGTTCAGAGTCAACCTTTTCCAGCTTGCCGTCTGCACCATAGGCGTAGAGCGTCAGATCGGAGGCACTGCCGGACAGGTTGTTCATGCGGAAGGCTACCATGGTGTTGGGATGCACGTTGCAGATGGTCGCGGTGTTGTGCCAGCTTGCAACCGTACCTTCACCGCCATCCTGCGCAAACTGATCCTGCGAAAGAACATTTCTTGCCACCTGATCCAGATCAACCTCACGGTACGGAAGCTCGGGCAGGTACACAAAGCGATCCTGCAAACGCAGCAGTTCCAGATAGCCTGTCGGGCAGTAGAGCGTATTTCCGTTGCTGCCGGTGTACATGCCGATGGCCATATTATTGTAGCCGTATTTGTTGGACACATCCATCGTGAAGACGGTTTCGCCTGTTGCAAAGTCCAAAATAATGTACTGCCACATGCCGGTATCCAAATCCTGTACGTAACCGTAGATATAGCCTGTTGCAGTGGAGAGCTTCATGATCGCCGTGTCGCGCAAATCGTTCCGGCTCCAGACACTCTTCATTTCATAGCCATCGGCGGTTTTTAGGGTGTCCACCCGCTCAACGCCCGGGGCGATCATAACATTACCCTTCATCAGCCAGTTCTGGTCATAAATGTTGGCGTAGCTCTGAATCGAAGAGTCATTGTCAGGGTCGGCAAGACCTGCGTTACCAGCGCCGAACCAGTTGCAGACAATCGTGCTGACGGTGCCTTCACCGTCGTCATAAACGATTGCAGAGTTCTCAACCGCCACCTGATACCCATCGGGCAGATCATCCAAAACAGGCATGCTGGCTACGACCTCTCCGGTCTTCATGTCGAGCGCAAGAAGCTTAACGGGGTCTGCGTTGTCGGTGAACAGTACAAGGTTTGGTGTCAGTGTGGGCGAGCAGCCGCCACCCCAGGCAAGTCCGCCGCCGGTAGTCTTATCGCCATCATGACTGACCTTCGCACCGACACTCTCATATGGCGTGCACCACACAACGTTCACACCTTCTTCCGCGCGCAACAGATAGCAGTTCTGGTTCGTCAGAATGACCGCACCGTCTTTGGAGGCAGCAATGCCGTTTTCTGCGCCCTCGCCAAGGGGCAGCCCGTAAACAAAGACAGCCTTTGAAAGATCGGTTTGTTCGCCATTCAGAATCGATTCTATCGCTGTGTGGGCAATGTAGCCGAGAACACCCTGCTGCTGCCGCTCGGGATAGATTCGGAAGCCGCCGGTGGCGAACCAAAGGTTTCCGTCGTAGTCAAAGACCACGGACAGAAGATTCTGTGTCAGCTCTTTGCCGAGCGCGGTCTCAGCAGCTGCCTTGATATCGATATCCAGAACCTTTTCAAATTCCGGAATGACGCTGCCATCTTCCTCTGTCGTACGCAGTATCAGTACATGGTTGTTGCTCGTCGGGCAGACGACACGGTTTTTAGAGTCAAGGAATGTGTAGGAACTCTGGATGACGTAACCGCCGCCATCATGTTGCATCGGTGAAAAATAGCCGAGCGTCTTCGTCTCTGTTGCATTCAGATCACGGATGGCGATGCCGCCGAGCAGTGGCACGACCGCGTGACCGTAGTTGTCAAAGTAAATCGCGGGTGAGGCGTTCGGGTTCGTTGTCTCAAAGGAAACATTGATTTCCGGATAGATGCCGAGCGGCAGAATTTCATCCGTTGAGTCGGTGTTGTAGCCGTCGTGATGGATGTTTGCATCACTTTTTGCCATATAAGGGTTTTCATCCACGTGTTTGGGTTGTAAAGCCTTCACGGGCAGTGCACCGGATAACGGTGCAGAAGATGTTGTTTCGTCCTCTGCCGGTGTGGGCGTTCCACCACAGGCCGCCATAGACAGGCACAGTGTTCCCGCCAGAAGAAAGCTAAATACAGAATAAATCTTTTTTCTCTTGTTCATCAATAATCCTCCTCATTGTTATGTTTGTTGTGAGCCGTTCGGAATAAGGCAGACGTTTTTTCCCATCTAACCATGTAGAAAGTCCTTGCTGAAACGCTTCTTCTGTTATTGGCTCTAACAGAAAATAGTCTACACGCAGCCGAAACGCATGCAGGGAAAAATCCAGATCGCTGCACCAGATGATGCGTGTTTCGGGAAAAAGCGTCCGCAGATGCTCCACCGCATTCAACCCTTCTACTCCCGGAAGTGCGATCACAGTGCAGGTTGGCGCATTTACACGCGCCACATCAAAGAACAACTCCTGCCCACGGTAACAGTCCATTTTGGGAAACAGACCGCGTTCAAAGCAGAACCGTGAAAGCTGCTCTATATAAAAGGCTTCCTGTGTTTCACTACTTGTCAGCACGGCAATGTGGTACACGGCACTCCCTCCTTTCTGCCGTCATTGATGCTTTCTGCTTGTCAGTATACGGATATGCAAACGCTTTTCAAGCCGTTTGGCACGAAACCCTCAATTCCGTCACGAAATCTGAGTTTTTCATTGTGCCGGTGTTGGACAGGTATGATATAATTTAGTTGGAATTTTTTACAAAGGAGTCAGTCCGATATGAGAATAGCAATAGTGGATGATATCGAGACCGAACGTGCGCTGTTGAAAATGCGGCTTGAGCGACAGCTGAGCTTGTACGGTGTAGAGACGGAGATCTTAGAATTTGATAGCAGCGAGAGCTTTCTCGCAGCAGAAAAAGAACGGCACTTTACTGTGGCATTTCTGGACATTTACATGAAAGGATTAAGCGGCATGGATGCCGCAAAGGAACTTCGGAAGACGGATGCAGACTGCTTTCTGATCTTCACCACAACATCTACCGATCATGCACTGGAGGGCTTTCAGGTGCGGGCATTTCACTACCTCGTGAAGCCCTTTTCCGAGGGAGAACTTGCCGCTCTGCTTGCTGAAATGCTCACTAAACTTCCGCGTCCGGAGCCGATTCTGACGGTGAAAGTCAGTGGCAGCGACGTTCGCCTTCGCTATAGGGACATTATCTTTGCCGAGCATTTTGCTCATATGATCAACATTCGCACAACTGCCGGAAAAACGCTTGCCACGCGGCAAAGCTTTAAGGCATTTACCGAGCCGCTGAAAAAAGATCCACGCTTTTTTGTCTGCGGCCGCGGTACGATTGTCAATTTAGAACATGCCGCTGATTTTCAGGCCGCCGCTTTCTACATGACCGACGGCAGCCGCGTATATGTCAACCAGGAACTTTTGAAGCCTGCCAGGCAGGCATTTATGGAATTTCTGCTGCAAGGGGGTGTATGAGATGAAAGATATTCTGCGTCCGATCCTGGAGTTGTCCGTCGTACTCCCCGGTCTTTTACTTGCATATTTCCCTGTAAAATCCTATCTGAAGCAGTCTCCCGGAAAGCTTGCCGCCCGGATTCTCCCCCTGATGGCAGGATTATGTATCGGTGGTGGGATCGTCTGCTATCAGCTTCATGCGTCCACTGCGTCTGCCCTGGCAGGGATCACATTGCTTGCAATTGGGCTATATACCGGAACACTCCAAATCTCCCTCTGGAAATCCGGAACAATTGCACTGACTGTCTGCGCAGTATTTGCATGCATCAACAGCTTGTCCCGGGCTATCAGTGCTGCGATTGTTCTGCATAAGCAGCTGCCATCGGACGAACCGTGGTTCTGCCTTGCAGCCTGTGTATTTTATAATGTTGTTTGCTGGATTTTGGTGCTGACAGCGTTCTATCCGTCAACCCATGCAGTTCGTGTGATGGTCGAGGATGATAATTTTGCGCAAACATGGTATGTGTTCTGGGTTTTGCCGCTGGTGTTCATTTTTTTGAACCTTTTTATGATCCCGCGCTATCAGACGACACTCAGGACCGGTCGTGTATTGCAGGGATATATTGTGATAAGTATTGCACTTCTTTTGCTTTTGCTCTGGTTCAACGCAATTTTCCTGCTAATGGCCACCAGTCTCAACCGCAACGCGAGATTACAGCAGGAAAACCAGCTTCTTTTCCTGCAGCAGCAACGCTATGAGAATCTCAAAACCGCCATCGAAGAAGTGCGGCAGGCGCGGCATGATATGCGCCATCAACTGAATCAAATTTCCGCACTGGCTGAGACCGGCGATATGGAGGGATTGAAAAGCTACCTTGAAAAAACCATTTCCCGCATCCCGGATCTCGGTATACACTTCTGCGAAAACCGCGCAGCAGATAGCGTCATCGGCTATTATTGTGCCCTGGCAAAGCGCGAAGGCATTCCCTTTTGTGCAAAGCTCGATCTGCCGCAGACTCTTCCGGTCGATGAGATCAACATGTGTCTGGTCTTGTCCAACTTGTTGGAAAATGCGCTCGAAGCCAGTATCCGTACTGCACCAGACAGACGGCAGATCAAAATCACTGCATACCTGCATGCCGGGCGGCTGCTTCTGATCGAAGTTGAGAATGCCTATGACGGCGAAATCAGGGAGAAGGACGGTGTTTTTCAATCCTCCAAACGAAAGGGAAACGGCGTCGGCATCCAGTCTATCCAACATATTGCAGAAAAAAGCGGCGGTGCAAGTACGTTTACCTATCAGAATGGTGCTTTTTCCGCTAAAGTTATGCTCTGTGGATAAATGCACATTTCTGCCGGCCGGATCGCTATGATGCATGCAGACACTGCGTGGTACACACGGAAGAAAAGGAAGATGCCATTCAACAGCTGATCAGGTGCTCCTGCTACACCGTGTAGCGCATTGATGTGGAGCATCGCGTGGAGACTTGGCAGGATAAGCTCTTTGTGCTGATGAGTGTGGCAGAGGGAGAAGGTACCCTGAACGGAACCCGCCTGAGCCGCTTATTTTTCATCAATCCGTTCGAATTTAAAAACATTCAGCGTATCCACATCCGGGCAGGCAAAGATAGCGGTTCCCTTCGGATTTCCGGGGATTTCTCCACCGTACCGGAGAATGTCTACATAAGGGAATGCCACATGCATTGCCATGGGGCATAAGTTACCGCGTTCTGTGTCAAAATCGTAAGAATCGCCGATTTTATGTCCCCTGTGGCAGCCTTTTGTTCCTTTTTGGTCAATTAATGTAATCTGAATTCTGGGTCTGCTCATTCGTCCAATACCTCCAGACAGGTTTCTAAGGGAATTCCCTTGAATTTATCTGCATTCTCGCTGCAGAAATCCGTGATCATCTGCGTCTGTTCTTTGGATACGATAAAACCGGTGGAGATGGCATCAAACTGAAAATCAAGGGCTTTCCATACACCCAAAGTGTTCTTCATATACTGTGTGGTATCCAGAATGTCGAATTTTCCATAATCCAAAGTATTGGATACGATTGCTGTGGGGAGATTGTAAGTCTCGTATTTCAGATAGGACAAGTTTTCTCCTGTGCTCTCTGTAGTTTGCCGGCCTTGCATTTTTTGATGAGGACACGCTCCCCGAAAATCTTGCGGTGGAAAAATGCACCAGGGAACAGATACTGATGTGCTTTGAGGCACTGCGGAATCCGAATGCGCCGACCACGTTTGACTAAAGTGTATTAAGCTGTTTTGCTTATGCGATAAAATCATCAAGATTCAATGAAAAGAGGGATTGATTTCTCAACCCCTCATAGTGTATAATCTACTTAGAAAGGTGGTCGGAAGTGAAAATTCCGATTTGCCCTCAGTTAAATGTTAGAAAAGAAATAGCATTCACTTTGGTCGGTGGGATGCTATTTCTTTTTATGATAATCTATGATTTATCATAGATTATCATAAAAAGACATTGATTAAAAAATAGACAGTAAAAGAGTGAGTTATATTATGGATACCATCAGAGGAAAATTTTTCAAACAGCATTTATTATCGGATCAATTTCTGGATCTGATTGAGAAAAACAAGCGCCCCATGGATGAACTGATGTCGTATTATCAGTGCGCCATCATGGAGGTGGAGACGAAATTCAAAGTATTGAATCAGGAGTATTCCCTGGAATACGATCGGAATCCCATCGAAGGGATCAAGACCAGAGTCAAATCGTATGACAGTATTCTGCGTAAGATCCGCCGGAAAAATATTCCCATGACGCTGGAAGGCATTGAGGAGAATATCCGTGACATCGCCGGTGTCCGGGTCATCTGTTCGTTTCCGGATGATATTTATGAATTGGCGGAGAGCTTTTTGCGCCAGGATGACATTACCCTGATCGAGCGCAAGGATTATATAAAGAATCCTAAGGAGAGCGGTTACCGCAGCCTCCATCTGATCGTGCAGGTGCCGATCTTTTTACAGAATACGAAGAAGCTGGTCTATGTGGAGGTACAGTTCCGTACGATAGCCATGGATTTCTGGGCGAGCCTGGAGCACAAGCTGCAGTATAAGAAAAACATTCCGGAGAGTCAGGCAAAGTTCCTGAAGGACGAGCTGTATGACTGTGCGCAGCAGAGTGCGGCACTGGATAAGCGGATGCAGAATATCCGGAATGTCATTGCGGCGAGTGAGACCGCAGAAGAGGAGAAACAGGATTTCCTGCCAATCTTTTTGCGGGAAAACAAAGGGTGATTACGTAGCCTGAAGGTATGTAGATGATGGAAAGGCGAGAAGAATTGTATGAAGATCAGAGATATTTTGAATAAAGATACAGCAACGATCTCTTTTGAAGTATTTCCTCCGAAGAAGAGCACGGATTTCGGAAATGTGGAGGCAGCAGCACTGGGAATCGCGGCATTGCAGCCTGCTTATATGAGCGTGACTTATGGCGCCGGCGGCAGTACCAAGGGACATACCATTGCTTTGGCAAGAGAGATTCAGAAGCAGTACAATGTGCCTACTGTGGCGCATCTGACCTGTGTCTGCGCTGACAGGAGCAGTATCGGCGTAGCTCTTACAGAAATGCAGGCAGCAGGGATCGAGAATATTTTAGCTCTGAGAGGAGATATTCCAAAGGATTTCGACGGAGAAGTATTTACAGATTTTACGCACGCCTCTGATCTGGTGCGTTTTATTAAGGAAAACGGAGATTTCTGCGTAGGAGGTGCCTGCTACCCGGAGGTGCATCCCGATTCTGCTAACAAAAATGCGGATATTCAGGGGCTGAAGGCGAAGGTGGATGCCGGTTGCGAATACCTGACGACCCAGATGTTCTTCGACAACAATATCTTCTTCAACTTTATGTACCGTGTGCGGGAAGCTGGGATTACCGTGCCCATCGTTCCCGGCATCATGCCCATCACCCGCGGCGTGCAGGTGAAGAATGCCGTAAAACTGTCCGGCTGTAATGTGCCGGAGCGCTTCAAAAATATCGTAGACCGTTTTGGTGATAACCCGGAAGCCATGAAACAGGCAGGTATCGCCTATGCCACCGATCAGATCATCGATCTGCTGGCCAACGGCGTAAAACATATCCATGTCTATTCCATGAATAAACCGGACGTGGCAGCCGGGATCCAGAGGAATCTGTCGGAGATTCTGAAGGCCTGAGATAATGAACGCAAGTGAGTCAATACATTGACAGATGAAAAAGATGTACTATTATCTAAATCAGAGAATAGTACATCTTTTTATGTAGTGCTGAGGAAAGAAGCAGAATTGATGGATGACGTGAGAAGGGCAGGATTTGTCAATGTGGCAAAATGTGTGGAAGAAGGAGCAGGAGAAGATGAAACAGATATCTGAGGCAGTGAAAAAGGATCAGATCCTGTATTATTTCAAAACCCAGTGGCCGGTGCTGCTGGCAGTCACGTTCTCCGGACTGATCTATAACCTCGGACTGCTGGCAGGACCGTGGTTCGAGGGTCGGATGACGGGATGCCTGGTGGACATTCTGGGTGGGAAAGCAGGATACCAAGATATGCTGGTGCTGGTGACCGCATATGTGATGTCTATTGCCATCGTGCAGATCTCCCGTTATATCAAACGTTTTTATGTCAGACGATTTGCTAATAATGTAAATCGTGACATGAAAGAAATCCTGTACCGCAGCCTGGTGCACAGAAGCCGTGCCGAACTGGAAGAAGAGGGTGTCGGAAATGTAATGACCAAGGCAATCCTGGATGTGGATGACTGCGCGGAGGGGATGAGGAAATTTACCACAGAGATCTTCGATACCGGTGTGGCACTGGCAGCATATGTGGGAATGTTGTTATTCTATGACTGGCGGCTGGCAATCTTAGGTATGCTGTTTTTACCGGTATCTTATGTGCTGGCGGAGAAGATGAAGCGTAACGTGCAACGCACCGGAGCTGCTTATAAGGAAAAGTCCGGAGATTTAAGTGCCGCAACACTGGACAGAGCCACTAACGCTATCACTTACCGTGTCTATGGCAGAGAAAAAGAGCGCAGGCAGGCCTATGAAGCGAACCTTACCGATTATGAGACATCTGCTGTGAAGGCCAATATCTGGAGTACTGCGTTCCCCCCGCTGTACCGGATCATCTCCATGACAGGCGTACTGTTTATCCTGTATTTCGGCAGCAGAAATGTGCTGGGAACCGGCTGGAAAATATGGGATGTGGCAGCCTTTACCACGTTTTTATCCTGTTTTTTGAAGTTAGCCGTGAAATCTTCTCATGCCGCGAAGCTATTCAATGCGGTACATAAAGCCCAAGTCTCCTGGAAACGAATCAAGCCACTGATGAAGGAAACCACTTATGAGGACGATAGCCTGGTACAGGAGCCGGGAACGCTGGAAGTATCGGATGTAAGCTTCGCTTATCCCGGCGGAGAGAAGATCTATGAGGACTTCAATCTGTCAGCCACTCCGGGACAGATCATTGGTGTCACCGGCGCAGTGGCGTGTGGTAAATCCACATTGGGAAAGACTTTCCTCTGTGAATACCCTTACGAAGGAAGGATCTGTTTCCACGGCAAAGAATTATCCGGGATGACCAAAGCAGAGCAAAACGGCATGGTGGGATATTTAGGACATGATCCGGAGCTGTTCAATGATAGTGTCCGTAACAATATACTGCTGGGCGATGATGACGATCCGGAGAAGTATCTGAAGGCAGTCTGTTTCGACGGTGAGGTGGCAGAGATGGAAGAGGATATGGACACCATTGTGGGAAATGGTGGCGTCCGACTCTCCGGTGGTCAGGCACAGCGGCTGGCATTGGCGAGAACCCTGTGCCATAAGCGTCCGGTCCTGATCCTGGACGATCCTTTTTCCGCACTGGATCGCAAGACGGAGGAAGAGGTTTTTGCCAATCTACGGAAGCTGGCAGCAGACAGTATCGTGATCCTACTGTCCCATAGGCTGTATCTGTTCCCTGAAATGGATCAGGTGATGTGGATGGAGGATGGAAAAGTGACCGCAGGAACCCACGAACAGATCCTTGAAAAGTTCCCGGAGTATGCGAGACTGTATGAAGCACAGGCGGATGGCGCTGATGCACACAGTACGCAGGAGGGAGGTCCGGATCATGCAGAAAAATAAACAGATGCAGAAAAATAAGAGACAGAATGTGAAAAATGTCCGCAGCGTGATCCGGCAGACTGTGACAGGCTATGCAGGGTTGTCACTGGGAATCGTGCTGGCAGTCGCAGGTGCCATTGTAACCGCGCTTTTGCCGCCCTGGATCCTGGGAAGTATCGTGGATACGATCACCGCAGGAAACGTAGTTCCGGTTGCACTGGTGATACTCTATTTTGCCTTTACGGTGCTCACCGGACTGACAGAGAGTATCAGAGAGGGACTGTTAACGGTTTTCGGTCAGAAGATCACTCATGCACTGCGGAGCAGCATGATGGAGAAATACACGAACCTGACGGCAGGGGAACTGACGAAACAGGAGCCCGGTACGATCGTATCCCGGTTCGTGGGAGATGTGGATACGGTGGAGAACCTGTTTACCTCCGGAATCATCAGCATGTTCGCCGATGCCTGTAAGATTATAAGTATCCTGGTGGTGATCTGGTTAAAAAACAGAGGACTGGCGATCGTACTTTTGATCCTGCTGCCATTTCTGTATTGGTTCACCCGGACGGTGCAGAAAAACATGCTGAAAGCCCAGATCGAGAACCGTCGTGCTGTGGGCAGAGCCTCCGGACATGTGCCGGAGACGCTGCACAATATCCGCACCATTCATACGCTGGGAAAAGAGCGCTATATGGAGGAACGGTATGATGAATATATTGCGGAGAGTTATCGCGCGGTAGATCGCACGAATTTCTATGATGCTATTTATTCCCCGGTGATCCTGATCCTGAATGCTATCGTGGTGGCGGTTGTGATGCTGTTTTCTGCCTCCGGTAATGCAAAGGTGCTGACACTGTTCGGCATGTCTGCAGGTACAGCGGTAGCGGTAATTAACTATATCTCCCAGATCTTTACCCCAGTGGAGAGTCTGGGAATGGAGATTCAGACCATACAGTCCGCCATTGCGGGCGTGCACCGGATCAATGAATTCTATGCGCTGGAGGAATTGCCGGAGAGAGTACGGAATTTGGAGACTCCGGTGGTCACAGAGGAAGAGACGCCGTTTGTGGAACTGCAAAACGTGACCTTTGCTTATGAGGATGACAGCCGTAAAATCCTGCATCACTTAAGCTTCAAAGTGTATCCCGGAGAACAGGTGACACTGTCCGGAAGAACCGGAGCAGGGAAGAGTACGGTCTTCAAACTGTTGTTGGGACTTTATCAGCCGGGAGAGGGTAAAGTGCTGATTCAGGGAAGAGATGCTTTTCAGATTCCGGAAAATGAAAAGCGCAGCCTGTACGGCTATGTGGAGCAGACTTTTCACAGGGTACCCGGTACCGTGAAGGATCAGATCACGCTGTATGACGATTCTTTTACTATGGAAGAGGTACGGGAGGCTGCAAGAATTGCGGGACTGGATGCAACGATAGAACAGCTGGAAAAAGGCTATGACACGATCTGTACTTCGGAGATCTTCTCGCAGGGGCAGTGGCAGCTGTTATCCATTGCCAGAGCCGCCGTGGCGAAGCCTAAGCTCCTTCTGTTGGATGAGATTACGGCAAATCTGGATGCCCAGACCGAAGAAGAGGTGCTGCAGGCACTGAAGAGGGCTTCCGAAGGACGTACCGTAATCTCGATTTCGCATAGAGTGAACGCGGAGACAGGACGGATCATTACATTTTAATCCATCCAAATGCATTTGCCACGGAGCTTAATAAAATAATCGCAGCAAATACCGGGCAGAGATACTTGATCATGAAATTGAATATCTTTTTGCGGCGGAAAGCGGCTTCTCCGTGCATGACTTCTTCTTCCACAGCCTTTACTCCGATGACGCGGGATACCAGCAGACAGATGGTGATGGCAGCGATAGGCATCATCACGGAGTTGGTCAGGAAATCGAAGAAATCAAGGAACTGCATGCCGATGATCTTCACAGCACCGAGCGGTCCGTAACCCAGTGAGGATAACGTTCCCAGTGCCAGCATGATCACACCCATGATCACGGTAGATTTTTTACGACCCCAGCCAAGCTCGTCCTCGAAAGTAGACACAGCACTTTCGGTAAGTGCAATGGAGCTGGTCATGGCTGCGAACAGTACCAGTACGAAGAACATAATACCTACGAAGGTGCCCATTCCCATGCTGTCGAAGACCTTGGGAAGTGTGATGAACATCAGGGAAGGACCAGCCTGTAAGGTATCGGGATCCCCACCGGAAAATGCGAACACGGCGGGAATGATCATCAGACCTGCCATGATGGCGATGGCGGTATCAAAGATCTCCACATTTTTCGTGGAACCTTCAATGGAGACATCTTTTTTCATATAAGAGCCGAAGGTGATGAGGATACCCATGGCAATGGACAGAGAGTAGAACATCTGCCCCATGGCAGCTACGACTGTCATCCAGGAGAAATTCGCGGGATTCGGGATCAGGAAATACTTCACACCGCTCAGGGCTCCCGGTCTGGTAACGGAATAGACGGTGATGACCACGGAGAGCACTACCAGGATCGGCATCATAATGCGGGATACGCGCTCGATACCGTTGCGGACACCGGCGTAGATGATGCCCAGAGTACACAGAGTGAATACGATAAAGCACAGCTCAGTAGAGACACCATTGGAAATAAACGTGGAAAAATAACCGTCCGTTGCCAGATCATGTCCGTGACCCTTGGCATATTCCACCAGATACTTGATCACCCATCCGCCGATGACGGAATAATAAGGAACGATCAGAATAGGAATAATAGCGTTGATCCATCCGCCGAAGGACAGCCATTTGGATTTCCCGAAGGTATGAAAGGCACCCACGGGACTTTTACCTGTCATGCGTCCCAGTGAAGTCTCCGCCACGATCATGGTATAACCGAAGGTCAGCGCCAGAATAATATAGATCAACAGGAAGATTCCGCCGCCGTATTTGGCTGCCAGATATGGGAAACGCCAGATATTGCCTAAGCCTACGGATGCTCCGGCAGCCGACAGAACGAAGCCGATCTTGCCGGAAAATGAACTTCTGTTATTATTTTTGTGATTCATAGTTTAAACTCTCCCATAAAAAATTGTCGTAAACAGAATAAGTGTAACATAGAAATAAGGAAAATACAGTACGAAATAGTCTGATTGAGAATTGAAAAATTCGATAATGCAAGAGTGAAAATTGAATGGATGCATTTTAATTTTAATATAAAACAATAATTCTGAGGAAAAATACAGAACTGCTATAAATATAAGCCAGCAATGGCACTGCTGAATGACGGTGTATCTGGCAATTTAAAGTATATTTTTTCCTGCATTTCGCATACTAACTGCAACGTTAATGATTAGTAATGTGAGATGATGATTTATCTTACGCAATATGTCATGGAGGAAAAAATGATGAAAGCAACTGGAATTGTAAGAAGAATAGATGACCTGGGACGCATCGTGATCCCGAAGGAGATCCGCCGCACGTTACACATCAGAGAGAGTGATCCGCTGGAGATCTTCACCGACAGAGAGGGGCAGGTCATCCTGAAAAAATATTCCCCTATCGGAGAGATGACCACATTTGCCAAACAGTATGCGGAGAGCCTGGCACAGGTGTCGGGACATGCCACACTGATCGCGGACAGAGACCAGTTCATCGCCGTCTCAGGAGGCTGTAAGCAACTGTTAAATAAATCCGTGAGCCGTCAACTGGAAGAGAAGGTCAATAATAGAGAGACTGTGATTGCCGCAAAAGGAGACCGCAACTATGTCAACATTGCGGAAGACATTGCCGTGGACTATGCCTGGCAGCTGATCACGCCGATCATCTGCGAAGGGGACATCATCGGAAGTGTGATCCTGTTGGAAAATGACGGGAAGAGCAAAATGGGAGAAGTGGAGCAGAAACTGGCTCTGTCTGCGGCAGGCTTCCTGGGCAGACAGATGGAACAATAAATAATTACTTTGTTTATTTACAATTTGGAATAGAAAAGTGCAACCGGTTGCAAAAATCTTTTCCAAAAATGAAGCAAGTATATTGATTTTCAGTTAAATTATCCATATAATAGAATAGAAAAGTGCAACCAGTTGCAAAAATCTATTCCAGGGAGAAAATATATGGATATTCGCAGAGATTTCTATTTGGAAAAGTTAATAAAAAGAAAGAGCAATGGATTAATCAAGGTGATTACCGGTATTCGAAGATGTGGTAAGTCTTATCTGCTGAATAACATTTTCTATCATCATTTGTTAGATTCCGGTGTGGAAGCAGACCATATCATACGGTTTGCCTTTGATTCTGCGGATGATCTTTACCTGATCGGTGAAAGTCTTATTCAGATCGAAAAGGAAAAGCGGGGTGTGGATCCGGAGAAATTTATGGCATATATTCGGTCGAAAACTACAGGAGAGGGAATATATTATCTGCTGTTGGATGAAATTCAGATGCTGGATTGTTTTGAGGCTGTTTTGAATGGATACCTTCGCAAAGAGAATATTGATGTGTTTGTGACGGGAAGTAACGCAAAACTGTTGTCAAAGGATATTGCTACGGAATTTGCAGGCAGGGGTGATGAAATTCATATGTACCCTCTCAGCTTTGCTGAATTTATGTCTGTTTATAACGGAGATAAATATACCGGGTTATCTGAATATATGCTTTACGGTGGAATTCCATTAGTGGTTCTGCGGGATGGTGCCGGGGATAAGGCAACAGCGCTGCAGAATTTATTTAACGAAATTTATATCCGTGATATTACGAAACGGAATCGTATAAAGAATATTGGGGAATTGGAAGATCTGCTAAATATTCTTTCCTCTGCGATCGGTTCGTTGACCAATCCGGAAAAACTAAAGAACACTTTTAAAACCGTGAAGAAATCTAAAATTACTTCTGCAACCATAAAGAAATATTTGGATTACTTTGAAGATTCTTTTTTGATAGAGTCAGCACAGCGTTATGATATTAAGGGAAAGTCATATATAGAGACTCCTAAGAAATATTATTTTTCTGATTTGGGGCTTCGGAATGCCAGAATTAATTTCCGGCAGTTGGAGCAGACACATTCCATGGAAAATGTAATCTATAACGAACTCCGGATGCGGGGATATAGTGTGGATGTAGGTGTTGTCCCTATCGCAGAAAAAGATTTGGAAGGAAAGGTAAACCGCAGGCAGCTGGAAGTGGATTTTGTCTGCAATCTTGGTTCTGCCAGATATTACATTCAATCGGCATATTCTCTTCCGGATGAAACAAAGCGGACGCAGGAAATCCGACCGTTCCGGAAGATTGATGACTCTTTTAAAAAAATTGTCATTACAAAAGATATTGTGCAGCCATATTATGATGAATATGGTATTCTGACAATCAATATTTATGATTTCCTGTTGAATCCGGAATGCCTGCAAGGTTAAAGATAACAAGATCAGAAACAAATAAGAAACGGTCGTAACCGGGTTAAGATACCACCTGGTTACGACCGTTTGTCTTACCGATATATAATTTCTCATCAGCTTCTTTTAATAATGTATGAACATCTTTGTCAGACTCACAGACCAGTCCGAAGGTCATATTTATCTTCACGTGTTGCCCTTCGTAGAGTGTATCCAGTTCGTGGATTTTGTCCATGAGAAGATCCAGCTGTTTCCGTGCTTCTGCAAGATCTACATTTTCGAATACCAGTAGAAATTCCTCACCACCCCAACGCGCGGCAAAGCCACGGCGCCACATATGCTGCTTCAGCAGGGCAGAGACATTTTTCAGTACGGCATCCCCACATTCGTGACCGTAGGTATCATTAACCTTTTTGAAAAAGTCAATATCTCCGATGGCGAGCGCAAAAGAATGGCGGGAGGATTGGGCTTCCTTGAAGATCTGGCGCAGCTTTTTTTCCCCGCTGCGTCGGTTGTACAGCTCGGTCAGGGCATCCTGCTCGATCATGGTACGAAGAGAGCGCTGCATGGACAGGGCACAGCGACCGATATCACCTAATTCATCACTGCGTTTTGTTACGGAATGATCCAGTGTGGCGTTCAGATTCCCGGAGGCTACCTCCGACAGGAAGCTGTGAATATGGAGTAATACAGCCACGAATCTTCTGGTGTAAAAATAGATGCAGACAGCCACGAGAGCCACAAAACCGATGATCAGCCATGTCAGCGGATAGACATAACGTTGAATGGATTGAGATACGGCGGCACTGGATTTTCCTATAAAAAGCATGCCAACTATGCTGCCGTCCTGATTGCGGACAGGACTATAATAGGAAAAATAAGTCTTTCCATTGATCAGAGTGTTGATATAAAAATGATCTTCACCGGTATTCAGGACATCACGGATCACCACATCCGGAGCACCGGAGCCGACAATGCGGTCACCCTGGGCGTTATACAGAGTCGTCAGAATGCGGGTATCCTGATAGAACAGGGTGATGTCCAGTCCGGTATCCTCTTTGAATTGATCAAATAGAGAATATTCACGGGTGATATCTACATCGCCCTTATACAGAAGGTAGGCAACATCACCTTCCAGCCGGTAATCGCCGGGATAGGCAGCGTTCAGAAGTGTAGTGGCACTTTTTGTGGCATCATACAATTCACGTTCCACTTCCTGATACATAGTTTTTGTGAACCATTGGGAAGTGAAAAACAACATCATGATCCCTAGCGCCAGCAGGGGAATCAGGCCGATCGCCTGCAGAGTATATGATATTTTACCGCCGCTTCTTTTCGGCGTATTTTGCGTATTTTCCATAGAATCGCTGCCCCTTCCGGTAAGATCGGTACACATATCAGTCTTAAAATAATTATATGAAATAAATGTCGGAAAAGCAAGAAAGAAAAGCTTTCTAAGCAAATCATAACATCCGGCTTGACAACGCAAAAAAATGAGATATATAATAGCGGTATATCAAAAATGCATTGACGAAGAGAGTAACTTTTCCGCAGAAAGGCAAAGCGAGCCGGTGATGGTGAGAGACCGGTGCGAGTAGGGAAAAAGTGAAAATCACTTCTGAGCTGTCAGAACAAAAGCCCAGGTCAGTAGTTCTGAACGGAATCCCGCCGTTACCGGGAAGCATATCACTCCTGTGAGATTACACATGTGGAATCGTATGGGAAGTATGTTGTAAGAGGTGGTTAACGAATGCATGAGCTTCGTCCTGTTACGGGACGGAGCTATTTTTGATACTATTCAGGAAAGCATCGAAACTGCGATTTTGTGAATGAGGAGCTGAATAGTATGATGCTGTAATAAGAAAAGAAAGGAAGCGCACTATGTACAAGCAGGTACCCACAAGCCTGAATTTCGTAGACCGTGAGAAAGCCGTCGAGAAATTCTGGGAAGACAACAACATTTTCAAAAAAAGTATGGAACACCGTAAGGAAGGCGAGACCTATACCTTCTACGACGGACCGCCTACCGCCAACGGTAAGCCCCACATCGGTCATGTAGAGACCCGTACCATCAAGGATATGATCCCCAGATACCGTACCATGAAGGGATATATGGTTCCCCGTAAGGCAGGCTGGGATACTCACGGACTTCCCGTAGAGCTGGAAGTTGAGAAGCTGCTGGGTCTGGATGGTAAGGAGCAGATCGAGGAATACGGTCTGGCACCTTTCATCGATAAATGTAAAGAGAGCGTCTGGAAATACAAGGGAATGTGGGAAGATTTCTCCCGTACTGTTGGTTTCTGGGCTGACATGGATAACCCTTATGTTACCTACGATGACAACTTCATCGAGTCCGAATGGTGGGCACTGAAGACCATTTGGGATAAGGGACTTCTGTACAAGGGCTTCAAGATCGTTCCTTACTGCCCTCGCTGCGGAACCCCGCTGTCCAGCCACGAAGTGGCACAGGGCTATAAGGCAGTCAAAGAGCGTTCCGCTATCGTACGTTTCAAGGTAAAGGGTGAGGATGCATATTTCCTGGCATGGACCACCACCCCCTGGACTCTTCCTTCCAACGTGGCACTGTGTGTGAACCCGGAGGAGACTTACCTGAAGGTGAAGGCCGCCGACGGTTATACCTATTATATTGCAAAGGCACTGGCAGACAAGGTTCTGGGACGTCTTGCAGAAGAGGGCAAGGATGCTTACGAAGTACTGGAGACCTATGTTGGTAAGGATCTGGAGTACAAGGAGTACGAGCCTCTGTACAAGTGTGCGGGAGATGCCGCTGAGAAGCAGAAGAAAAAGGCACATTTCGTAACCTGCGACGGTTATGTAACCATGACCGATGGTACCGGTATCGTTCATATCGCACCGGCTTTCGGTGAAGACGACAGCCGTATCGGACGTAATTACGAGCTGCCCTTCGTACAGTTCGTAGACGGCAAGGGTGATCTGACCGCAGAGACCCCTTATGCCGGAAAATTCGTAAAAGATGCAGATCCTCTGGTACTTAAGGATCTGGATGCAGAGGGCAAGCTGTTCGATGCACCGAAGTTCGAGCATGATTATCCTTTCTGCTGGAGATGTGACACTCCGCTGATCTATTATGCAAGAGAGTCCTGGTTCATCAAGATGACCGCTGTGAAGGATGATCTGGTACGTAATAATAAGACCATCAACTGGATCCCCGCTTCCATCGGTGAGGGACGTTTCGGCAACTGGCTGGAGAATATTCAGGACTGGGGTGTATCCCGTAACCGTTACTGGGGTACTCCGTTAAATATCTGGGAGTGCGAATGCGGACACCAGCATTCCATCGGCAGCCGTGAAGAGCTGTACAAGATGAGCGGCAATGAGAAGGCGAAGACCGTAGAATTCCATCGTCCTTATATCGACGAGATCACCATCACCTGCCCCGAGTGCGGCAAGCAGATGAAGCGTGTTCCCGAGGTAATCGACTGCTGGTTCGACTCCGGAGCAATGCCTTTTGCACAGCATCATTATCCGTTTGAAAACAAGGATCTGTTCGAGCAGCAGTTCCCCGCTGACTTTATCTCCGAGGCAGTGGACCAGACCCGTGGATGGTTCTACTCTCTGCTGGCAGAATCTACTCTGCTCTTCAATAAGGCTCCTTACAAGAACGTTATCGTTATGGGCCATGTACAGGATGAGAACGGTCAGAAGATGAGTAAGAGTAAGGGCAATGCGGTAGATCCTTTCAACGCACTGGAGACCTACGGTGCAGATGCCATCCGTTGGTATTTCTACACCAGTTCCGCACCCTGGCTGCCGAAGAGATTCTCCGGCAAGGCCGTACAGGAAGGACAGCGTAAATTCATGGGTACCCTGTGGAACACCTACGCATTCTTCGTACTGTATGCAAATATTGATAATTTTGATGCTTCCAAATATACACTGGAATACGACAAACTGCCCGTAATGGATAAGTGGCTGCTGTCCAAGCTGAACTCTACCGTTGCAGAAGTAGACAGCAATCTGGACCAGTACCGTATCCCCGAGGCTGCCAAGGCTCTGCAGGACTTCGTCGATGAGATGAGTAACTGGTATGTAAGACGCAGCCGTGAGCGTTTCTGGGCAAAGGGTATGGAGCAGGATAAGATCAATGCCTACATGACGCTGTACACCGCACTGGTGACCATCTGTAAGGCAGCCGCACCCATGATCCCCTTCATGACAGAGGATATTTACCAGAACCTGGTAAGAAGCAACGATGCAAATGCACCCGAGAGTATCCATCTGTGTGACTTCCCGGTAGTGAACAAGGATCACATCGACAAGAAGCTGGAAGAGGATATGGAGGATGTACTGGATGCTGTAGTAATGGGGCGTGCATGCCGTAACGAAGCTGCCATCAAGAATCGTCAGCCTATCAGCAGAATGTATATCAAGTCAGACTTCACCTTAAGTGAGTTCTACCAGGAGATCATCGAGGATGAGTTGAACGTCAAGGAAGTCGTATTTACCGATGACGTACGTGACTTTACCTCTTACACCTTCAAACCCCAGCTGCGTACCGTAGGACCCAAGTATGGCAAACAGTTGGGCGGCATCCAGAAGCACCTTGCAGCACTCGATGGCAATGCAGCAATGGATGAACTGAATGCAGACGGCGCATTAAAGTTCGATGTAGACGGTGTGGCTGTGGAACTGACCAAGGACGATCTGCTGATCGACATGGCACAGAAGGAAGGCTATGTATCTCAGGAGGACAATCGGATGACCGTTGTCCTGGATACCAACCTGACACCGGAACTGGTAGAGGAAGGCTTCGTATACGAGATCATCAGCAAGATCCAGACTATGCGTAAGGAGAGCGGCTTCGAAGTGACCGATCACATCCGCGTATCCATCAATGGCAACGATAAGCTGTCCGAGATCGCACAGAAGAACAAAGAAGCCATCAGCAGCAAGGTTCTGGCTGACGAACTGACAAGCGGTATGGAATACGGCGTATCGAAGGAATGGAATATCAACGGCGAGAACGCAGTGATCGCTGTGGAGAGAGTATAAAGATAAAGATTCTGTGGTTTTCCGGAAGGGGGACCGCAGAATCTTTTCTGTTTCGGAAAAACATTTACGAAACTTACGAAAACCGGCGAAAACAGTTGGAATGAGTGTATATATTTGTTATAATATTACCTGTATTTGGTTAAGAATATGGATGAAATCATAACGCTATCCGGTGCGGAATATCTTGAGAAGAGTACAGTACCGGAGAGGTAATGGAGAGGAGAACATAGGTGAAAAAATCAGTAGCAGCCAGCGAGAAGCCGGTAAAGGCAAAAGAGTTCGACAAGGAGCTCTTCAAGAGAAGTGTGGAATATAATGTGCGCACCCTGTATCGTAAGAATCTGGAAGAGGCAGATGCACAGCAGATCTTCCAGGCAGTATCTTATGCGATCAAGGACCGTATCGTAGAGAACTGGATGGAGACCCAGAAGGCATATGAGAAGGAAGACCCCAAGATGGTCTACTACATGTCCATGGAGTTTTTGATGGGAAGAGCACTGGGCAATAACCTCATCAATTTAAAGGCATATAAGCCCGTAGCGGAAGCTCTGGAAGAACTGGGACTGGATCTGAACCTGATCGAGGACCAGGAGCCGGATGCAGCACTGGGTAACGGTGGACTGGGACGTCTGGCAGCATGTTTCCTGGATTCCCTGGCAACGCTGGGATATCCTGCATATGGCTGCGGTATCCGTTATCGTTATGGTATGTTCAAGCAGGAGATACGCGACGGTTATCAGGTAGAGGTTCCCGATAACTGGCTGATGAATGGTAATCCTTTCGAACTGCGCAGACCTGAGTATGCGAAAATTGTGAAATTCGGTGGCTATGTCAGTGTGCATACCGATGAGAACGGCAGAAACGTATTTACCCAGGAGGGCTATCAGTCCGTTAAGGCGGTTCCGTTTGATTTCCCCATCGTGGGTTATGGCAATGGCATTGTAAACACCCTGCGTATCTGGGATGCGGAGCCCGTAGAGTGCTTCCAGCTGGATTCCTTTGATAAGGGCGATTACCAGAAGGCGGTAGAACAGGAGAACCTGGCACGTAACATCGTAGAGGTTCTGTACCCCAACGACAATCACTATGCAGGTAAGGAGCTGCGTCTGAAGCAGCAGTACTTCTTCATCTCCGCATCCGTACAGGAAGCTGTAGAGAAGTACATGAGAAAGCATGATGATATCCATAAGTTCTATGAGAAGGTTACCTTCCAGCTGAACGATACCCATCCTACCGTAGCTATCGCAGAGCTGATGCGTGTGCTGATGGATGATTATTATCTGACCTGGGAGGAAGCGTGGGAGATCACCACCAAGACCTGTGCTTACACCAACCACACCATCATGGCGGAAGCATTGGAGAAATGGCCCATCGAACTGTTCTCCAGACTGCTTCCCAGAATCTACCAGATCGTAGAGGAGATCAACCGCAGATTCATCATCGATATCCAGCAGAAGTACAGCAATGTACCCGGTGTGGATGTACAGGAGAAGATCCGTAAGATGGCGATCATCTACGATGGACAGGTGAAGATGGCACATATGGCAATCGTAGCCGGATATTCTGTCAATGGTGTTGCAAGACTGCATACAGAGATCCTGAAGACCCAGGAATTAAAGGACTTTTATGAGATGTTCCCGGAGCGCTTCAATAATAAGACCAACGGTATCACCCAGAGACGTTTCCTGCTGCATGCAAACCCGCTGTTAGCTGACTGGGTAACGGCTCACGTAGGTGACGACTGGATCACCGATCTGCCTCAGATCTCCCGCCTGAAGGTATATGCGGATGACAAAAAGGCACAGCAGGAGTTCATGAACATCAAGTACCAGAATAAAGTACGTCTGGCAAAATACATTTTAGAGCACAACGGTATCGAAGTAGATCCCAGATCCATCTTCGATGTACAGGTAAAGCGTCTGCATGAGTACAAGAGACAGCTGCTCAATATTCTGCATGTAATGCACCTGTATAACGAACTGAAGGAGCATCCGGAACTGGATTTCTACCCCAGAACCTTTATCTTCGGCGCGAAGGCAGCAGCCGGTTACCGTAACGCAAAGCTGACCATTAAGCTGATCAACTCCGTAGCGGATGTGGTTAACAACGATCCCGCTATTAACGGCAAGATCAAGGTTGTATTTATCGAGAACTATAACGTATCTAACGCAGAGATCATTTTTGCGGCAGCAGATGTCTCCGAGCAGATCTCTACCGCAAGTAAGGAAGCATCCGGTACCGGTAACATGAAGTTCATGCTGAACGGTGCCCTGACCCTGGGAACCATGGACGGTGCCAACGTGGAGATCGTAGAAGAAGTGGGCGAAGAGAATGCTTTCATCTTCGGTCTGTCCGCACAGGAGGTTATCAACTATGAGAACCATGGCGGATATGACCCCATGGAGATCTTCAACAATGATCAGGATGTCCGCAAGGTACTGATGCAGCTGATCAACGGAACCTTCGCACCGGGAGATCCTGAGCTGTTCCGCCCGCTGTACAATTCCCTGCTGAACACCCAGTGCACGGCCAAGGCAGACACCTACTTCATCCTCAAGGACTTCAAGTCCTATGCAGAAGCACAGAAGAGAGTGGAAGCTGCTTACCGCGACGAGGACAACTGGGCGAAGAGCGCCATCCTGAATGTGGCATGCTCCGGCAAGTTCACATCTGACAGAACTATACAGCAGTATGTGGATGAGATCTGGCATCTGGATAAGGTAGTACTGAAATAATTAAGAACTTAAGAAAGAAGTCATACCGCCTGGAGAGACTGTTGCGCTCTATAGGCGGTATTTTTTTACGTACGCTCAAGTGCAAAAACATCCTATAAGATCATTGCATCTGAGAAAACAATCCAGTATAATGAAAGAAGTGCACACAAGATGCACTCTATCTATGCATAAGAAGTGGAATAACAGGAGGACGAGCATGATTCAGTTAACACAGGGCGGCGCTTACCTGGTAAACGGTACAGATATTGTAGCGGATACCTCCGAAGCAGCCAGACAGATACAGGCGAAGACCGGCATTACGATCTCCAGAGAAGAAGCAGCGAAAAACACCATGGCATATGGTATCCTGCGGGAGCATAATACTTCCGGCAATATGGACAAGCTTAAGATCCGCTTCGATAAGCTTACCAGCCATGATATTACCTTTGTAGGTATCATTCAGACCGCAAGAGCATCCGGACTGCAGAAGTTCCCCATGCCCTATGTACTGACCAACTGCCATAACTCTCTGTGTGCCGTAGGCGGCACCATCAATGAGGATGACCACATGTTTGGACTGACCTGTGCGAAAAAGTACGGTGGTGTCTATGTACCCCCTCATCAGGCAGTTATTCATCAGTTCGCCAGAGAGATGTTGGCCGGCGGCGGCAAAATGATCTTAGGCTCTGATTCCCACACCCGTTACGGTGCTCTGGGTACCATGGCTATGGGTGAAGGTGGTCCCGAGCTGGTGAAGCAGCTGCTGAATCAGACTTATGATATCAATATGCCCGGCGTGGTAGCCGTATACTTAAAGGGTGCTCCCGTGAAGGGTGTCGGTCCTCAGGACGTGGCACTGGCGATCATCGGTGCCGTATTCAAAAATGGTTATGTGAAAAATAAAGTAATGGAGTTCGTAGGTCCCGGCGTGGCATCCCTGAGTGCTGATTTCCGTATCGGTATTGATGTCATGACTACAGAGACCACCTGCCTGTCCTCTATCTGGAAGACCGACGACCAGATCCGTGAGTTTTATGAGATTCATGGACGTACGGAAGATTATAAGGAGCTGAATCCCGGTCAGGTAACCTACTATGACGGTCTCATAGAGGTGGATCTGGACAAGATCCGTCCCATGATCGCCATGCCGTTCCATCCCAGCAATACTTACACCATTGAGGAGCTGAATGCGAATCTGATGGATATTCTGGATGAGACCGAGAAACGTGCGAAAGTAAGCCTGGACGGTGCCGTAGACTTTACTCTGAAGAATAAAGTAAAAAATGGCAGATTTATCGTAGATCAGGGTATTATCGCAGGCTGTGCCGGCGGCGGATTTGAGAATATCTGTGCAGCAGCCGATATCCTGAAGGGCAGATACATTGGTGCGGATGAATTTACTTTAAGCGTATATCCCGCATCTATGCCCGTATACATGGAGCTGATCCGTAACGGTTGTGCTGCGACCATCTTAGAGACCGGTGCAGTCATGAAGACAGCCTTCTGCGGCCCCTGCTTCGGTGCCGGAGATACCCCTGCCAATAACGCATTCAGTATCCGTCATTCTACCAGAAACTTCCCGAACCGTGAAGGCTCCAAGCTGCAGAACGGCCAGATCGCTTCCGTAGCTCTGATGGATGCAAGATCTATCGCTGCTACCGCAGCTAACAAGGGCGTGCTGACTCCCGCAACAGAGTTCGACGGCGACTTCGGAAAATATAAATATCATTTCGACAGCAATATTTATAAGAACCGTGTATTCGATTCCCACGGTGTGGCAGACGAGAGCGTAGAGATCCAGTTCGGTCCCAATATCAAGGACTGGCCCGCTATGGGTGCCCTGCCTGAAAATCTGGTATTACAGGTAGTATCCGAGATCCACGATCCTGTAACCACCACCGATGAGCTGATTCCTTCCGGTGAGACCTCTTCCTACCGTTCCAATCCTCTGGGACTGGCAGAGTTCACCTTGAGCCGTAAGGATCCGCAGTATGTAGGACGTGCCAAAGAGATCCAGAAGGCAGAGAAAGAGCGTATGAACGGCGGACATCCCTGCCAGGCGGTTCCTGTACTGAAGGATGTCATGAGCGAAGTGAAGAAACAGTATCCTGAGGCTGACCGTAAGAACACTGGATTCGGTTCCACAATCTTCGCAGTGAAGCCCGGAGACGGTTCTGCCCGTGAGCAGGCTGCTTCCTGTCAGAAGGTACTGGGCGGCTGGGCGAATATCGCCAACGAATATGCTACCAAGCGTTATCGTTCCAACCTGATCAACTGGGGTATGCTTCCCTTCCTCATCCAGCCCGGGGATCTGCCTTTTAAGAATCTGGATTATCTGTTCGTTCCCGGCATCAAGAAAGCCGTGGAAGACAAGGCAGAAGAGATCAAAGCTTATGTGGTAACACCCGGAGAGGGCATGAAGGAATTCTCCCTGAAGTTAGGCGAACTGACCGATGAAGAACGCCAGATCATCCTGAAGGGCTGCTTAATCAACTATAACCGTGTATAAGGAGCAAAAATATGGAATTTAACAAACCGGTATCCAACCCCATGATGGTAGGATCTATCGAATTATTAAAAGCAGAAGATACACCGGAACACAGACAGATGTTCCTGGAGGAGCTTCAGAAAGCAAAGTTTCTGGCTCCGGTAGTGATCGATCCTGTGCCCCAGCCGGATGAAAAGGGACAGGTGAGAATTCCCCGTGATGCAAAAGTCCAGTTTCCCATGTTATCTACAGAGGACGGACGGAAATTCTTCATGGCTTTCACAGACTGGATGGAATTAAAAAAGTGGAAGGACGAAGAGAACCAGCAGACGTTCGCTATGAATTTTGACGATTATGCGGGAATGCTGCTGCGCAAGGATGCACAGGGCAATAGCAGTCCGGCCCTGGGATTTGTCATCAATCCCTTCGGTGGCAATATCGTGGTTACCAGAGAGATGGTAGCCGGCATGATCGCCGCGAAGCTGAAAGCAGCCGGGAAAACGGTACCTCCCGCACCCGGTGCACCTGCTGCACCCACACAGCAATAAATTCAGACTAAGCAAAACGCCCTATATGGACGATATAAGTAGCAGAGAGGTGACAAGGCCGGTCACTTCCTGCTACTTATTTTTTATATAGTTTTATAACGACACCACGGATGGTAATCGGATAGAATAATATTAAAATATTCTGTTCTGTTACCATTTTTTTGACTTAACCGTTCAGCCATGCAATATCACATGTGGTAGCGAACGATTAAGCTTTACAGGAAGCGCGCCCTGTATGGTGAGGTCGGGGAAAGGAGAAAATTACAGATTTGAGAATTGATTCCGCAAGCATAGGAATGGATTCCGCCAGAAGTTATCATACTTCTAAGACAAGCGTCAGACGCTTTGAGATAACGGATTATCAGGCAGGGCTGACAGATGTATCCACGAAGGGACAGAAGACACCGGAAGGAGAGGATACAGCACAGAACACCGGGGAACAGGAGAATACCGCAGAGAATTCCGCAGAGAACACTGCAATGACCGCAAAAGACTGGCAGAGCCGTTTTCTGGTATCCTCCGCGAGATGGAATATGCGAAGCAGCGCCAGTGAACAGACACTGTCCACCATCCGGGAATATACGGTACGTTATATTTTTGATTTATTATTCCCCTCCCGGAATAGTACTCTGCATGACTGGATGCAGGAAAACGGTTGGAGTGGCGGCACGCAGGAAACAGTCACGGCAACACCTACATCGGATGTATTTCCTCAGGTGACGTCCCGTGTAAAAGTATTGAACTATGTGGGAGAGAGCTGGAGCATAGAGCAGGAGGACACCAGCTTCTCTACCGTGGGAACCGTGCGTACCAAGGACGGCAGAGAGATCAATTTTAATGTCAATGTAAATATGAGCCGCAGGTGTGAGGAATACTACAGAGAAGAACTGAATGTAGCGCAGTTTGCCCTATATGATCCGCTGGTGATCAATCTGGATACCGATGCGACGGAGCTGTCGGATCAGACCTTTTATTTTGACCTGGATGCCGACGGTGAGGAAGAAGAGATCTCCATGTTAAAGGGCAGCGGTTATCTGGCACTGGATAAAAACGAAGACGGCATCATCAACGACGGCAGTGAACTGTTCGGGACCGGGAACGGTGACGGATTTGCGGACCTGGCACGGTATGATGAGGACGGCAACGGCTGGATCGATGAGAATGATTCCATCTGGTCAAAATTAAAAATCTGGTGCAAAGATGAAAAGGGCAATGACGTATTGTACAAACTTTCCGACAAGGGTGTCGGTGCAATCTGTCTGCAAAATGTTTCCACAGATTTTACCTTACAGGGAGACAGAACGGCCCGGGGCGGTGCGACAGAAGCCAATGCAACGAACGGAGCGATCCGTAAGACCGGTATTTTCTTATATGAAAACGGAAATGTGGGTACTGTGCAGCATGTAGACATGGCAGCTTATGCCCAAAAAGCGTAACACCAATAAAGATCAATGGAAAATGCATCCTGAATAAAACCTTTGAATCGGGCAAGACTATAGGATAAACCAGGGAAAGTGGTTGAAACGATTGTATAGCAGAAAGTTGGTTCAGGGAACAGGAAGGATGCGGATATGAGAAGAAATAAAAAAAGCGGTATTCATAAAGAGCGTATTATAATGTTGGCCTCTTCGGCCTTTGTTCTGGCAGCGTTGACCATGACGGGGGTCTATATGAAGGGGCAGAATGTGGAGTCCAAGGATGATGGCTATACCTTGGACTTCACTGCACTTGAAAACAATGCGGATGACAAAATGCAGGAAATATCCGAATATAATGAGGAGCATTTGCTGAAGGAGGAAGAGAATATTCCGGAACTGACCGCGAATAACACAGCCGGAAATGAGATCGCGGCAGCACCGGTCACGGAGGATGATCTGGATTATCTTCCCCAGGAGGTGGGCTCCGGCCATGTGGAGATCCCGGGACTGACAGATCAGGAGACCTTACAGGAGGCTGCGGAGGCAGAGCAGCAGATGCCGGAGCTGACAGTAGAGAAAACCCTGCATTTTACGGAAAGCGATGGAATGCAGAAACCGGTACAGAGTGATATTCTGATGCATTACTCTATGGACAAGAGCATTTACTTTGCCACACTGGATCAGTACAAGTACAATCCGGCTACGATCTTTTCCGCGGAAGAAGGCATGGCGGTAACCGCCTGTGCGCAGGGAAAAGTAACTTCGATTTTTGAAAATGAGGAGATCGGTAAGGCGGTGACGCTGGATCTGGGAGACGGCTATGAGGCCACTTACGGACAACTGGCGGAGATTACCGTCAAGGAAAATGCTTATGTGAATCCGGGTGAAACTATCGGCAGTGTAGCAGCGCCTACAAAATATTGCAGTGCTGAGGGGAGCAATGTGTATTTTGCCCTGACGCATAATGGAGATCCGGTAAACGGGGAGGCATTGTTCCACTGATGGATATACAGAATACCTATGGAAATTTTCATGTGGACCGTTTATACTAGTATCAATGGAAAAATCGTGTACTGTAATCTCCCGGGAGATTGAGCGGAGGACCAATTTGAAATACAACAGAAAATATGCAGCAATATTGTCTCTGCTGTTCATCGTGAATATCATAGGGAATACCGCCTGTGGCAATACCTCTGCCGAGACGGGACATGTCAGTATTGCGGATATGGCAATGGAAAATACCCCGATAATCAATTATACCATTCCGACACTTACTCCTAATGTACTGGTGGATCAACAGGGGTATGCAGGAGACGGAGAAAAGCAGGCAATCGTCAAAAGCCGGGAACCGGTGGAAAGTTTCCGGCTGATCGATAAAGAGTCCGGAGAGATCGTATATCGGGGGAAGGTAAAGCAGCCGGAGTACAACGAGGATCTGCAATTATACATCGGAACAGTGGATTTTTCGGAATATACCAGCGAGGGAAGCTTTTATCTGGAATGCGACCGGGTGGGGCAGTCGCTCTCTTTTTCCATCAAGGAGAGGTATTATGAGGAATTGTTTAAAGCATTGTGCGAAAGGGTGCATGAAAGCTGCCGGGAGCGCAGCATTACAGAGGATGAGATCCTGACACTGCTGGAGGCATGCGAATGGTATTCGGAAGTTTTTACGGACGATAATCGGAATGAGATTCCGGATATGCTGGAATATATTGCGGACTGGCTGGAAAAAACCGTCAATGAGACAGAGGATAAGGAGCCGGATACCATGACGTATGTGGCTGTCCTGGCAAAATTCAGTTATCTGTATCAGAAATATGATGTACAATATGCAACGCAATGTCTTCAGCACGCATCCGCAATCTACACAAAGCTGGCAGCAGCATCCGGCAGAGATGCGGAGAAATTCATGGCTTTGACGGAACTGTACCGGGCTGCGGGACTTCCTTCCTATCGTTCGCAGATTTTGGAGTATAAGGAATTTTTCGAAGATAATACAAGCTATCTGGAGGAAACTGCATATCTCTACGGTTCCATGACATATCTGGCTACCAGACAGTCGGTGGATATTGATCTGTGCACAGCATTCATGGAAGGTATCAGAGATCAGGGAGAGGAACTGGCAAAACGTTCCGGTAAAATGATCGACGCCGTGACTTCCGTCAACAACGGTACGGAAGATCTGCTGAAGCGGGCGGAGGAACTGGCCTGTGCCAATTATATCTTATACAGTTATCAGTATACGGAGATATTGGAAGATTTTTTACATTATCTGATGGGCAGAAACAGAGATTCCGTGTGCTATTATCCGGAAGAGGGAAAAACGTCGGATTATCTTCTTCTGATCGCCCAACAGGTCTCCCTCACCGGAAAACATTAGATATTAGATCAGTTCTTTGTTTTTGAAATAGGTCTCGGAGATAATATTCTGTACATAGGTGCCCATGCTCTTGCGGGTCTCCTTGTCCAGATCCTTCATATAAATGGGCTTACCGTATTCAATGACTACGGTGGCCTTTTTTATTTTGGGAAAATGGTCTTCAAAAATAGCGGCAGAGTTCACAATGGTCATGGGAATGATGGGAACATTGCCTTTTTCGGCGATCTTGAAGCTGCCTTCATGGAAAGGGAGGAAAGTATCCTTGGTCTTATTCCGGGTACCTTCGGGGAAAATACAGATAGAAATACCGTTTTTCACCTTATCAATGGCAGCCAGGATCGTTTTCAGCCCGGCCTTGATATCCTGGCGGTCCAGGAAAAGACAGTGCAGATCCTTCATCCAGATATTTAACAGGGGCCATTTCAGCATTTCTTTTTTCGCAACGTAGCCGGTAGGTCTGGGAACGCGGACGTAGGTCAGGACCACATCGAAAAAGCTGCGGTGATTGCCCACATACAGTACTGCAGTATCGGTGGGAATATTTTCTTCACCGATGGCGATCACTTTGGTACCCGCCAGGCGGATCACCTGACGGAATGCCCAGTTGACAATGGCCAGGGAACTTTTGTCCTTCAGCCCCGGATTGAACTTGCCAATGATCCATTCCACCAGCATAAGCGGAGTGGACAGGATCAGGAATAATACAACAAATAATACAACGAATATAAAACGGATCATAAATACCTCTTTCTAATTCATTTGCTCTAACAATATCATTTCTCGATAAATAGAACGCCCAGTGTACCGGGTCCGCAGTGGCTGGATATGACACCGCCGGCTCTGGTCTCCAGTATTTCGTTGAAAATACCGAGGCTCTCCAGATAGGAACGAACCGACTCTACAATTTCACGATCACAGCCGGAGTGCGTGATGAAGACTCTGTCGGGAACCGCATTTTTCAGGTCTTCTTCCATATCTTTTGTGTAGGACAGAATGACAGAACTCAGCTTACCACGATATTTTTTGGAGGCATCCATGGCGCCGTCTTCGACTACGATCCTGGGATGAAGCTTTAACATGGTGCCTGCCAGAGCTGCGACAGCATTACATCTTCCTCCACGGTAGAGGTAGGTCAGAGTATCTACGGTGAAGCTGGCACGTACTCTGGGGCGGATCTCTTCGATGGCAGCAGTGATCTGGGCTCTGGTTTTCCCCTCTGCAGATAAAATGGCAGCCTGTATTACCTGCAGACCGATGCCGGTAGACAGGTTGGCGGAATTGATCACAGTTACTTTATCAGAAGCTTCCAGTTCTTCCGCAGCCAGACGCATGACATTGCCGGAGGTGGACATGCTGTCGGAAATAGAGAAACAGATGATCTCACGGCCTTCATCCAGAAATGGCTTCATCACTTCCATGGCCTCGGTCATGGAAGGCGCAGAGGTCTTCGGTGTGGTCTTATTTTCATCGGACCATCGGAAGATCTCTTCCGGGGTAATGTCCACACCATCACGATACTCTGTCTCCCCTAACAGGATGTGCAGGGGCAGGATGGAAATGTCATATTTTTCCAATAAATCTTTTGACAGATCGCAGGTACTGTCAGAGATGATCTTAACTGTCTGTGCCATAGAATATACCTTCCTTTTTTAGCGTTTCATCTTTCATTATTATTCATTGCCTTTGACGATCTGTCTTGCTACATAGACGCCGCTGGCAGATGCATGGGACAGGGAATGGGTCACGCCACTGCCGTCGCCGATGATATATAATCCCTTATGACAGCTTTCCAGGTGCTCGTCCAGTTCTACTTCCATGTTATAGAATTTCACCTCCACACCGTAGAGCAGAGTGTCGTCATTGGCGGTACCGGGTGCGATCTTGTCCAAAGCGTAGATCATTTCAATGATGCCGTCTAAGATACGCTTGGGAAGTACCAGACTTAAATCGCCGGGAGTAGCGGACAGGGTCGGTTCTACCATGCCTTCGGCAATACGTTTTGCGTTACTGCGGCGTCCTCTTACCAGATCACCGAAGCGCTGCACGATGACACCACCGCCCAGCATATTGGAGAGACGGGCGATGCTTTCGCCGTAGCCGTTACTGTCCTTGAAGGGTTCGGAGAAATGCTTGGCGACTAACAGTGCAAAGTTGGTATTCTCGGTCTGTTTGTCGGCACCTTCGTAGCTGTGGCCGTTGACGGTGACGATGCCGTTGGTATTCTCATTTACTACGATACCGTGCGGATTCATACAGAAGGTACGCACGGCATCTTCGAATTTCTCGGTTCGGTATACGATCTTGCTCTCATACAGTTCATCGGTCAGATGAGAGAAGATGACAGCGGGAAGCTCCACGCGGACACCGATATCCACACGGTTGGACTTGGTGTTGATATCCAGATCCTTACAGATCTGTTCCATCCATTTGCTGCCGCTGCGGCCTACGGAGATGATGCATTGGTCACACTCGTAGGAGGCGTCCTCGCAGCTGATGCGATATCCCGGATCCAGTGCTTCCACAGTTTTTACCGGAGTATCGAAATAGAAAGTCACTTTATCTTTGAGTTCTGCGTACAGATTCTCCAGCACGATAAAGTTGATATCGGTACCTAAGTGACGGACGGAAGCATCTAAGAGGGTCAGCTTGTTCTGCATGCAGAGCTTTTTAAAAGAGGTACCTGCGGTGGAATACAGTTTGGTGCCCTCTCCACCGAATTTCATATTGATGTCATCCACGTATTTCATGAGATCGATGGCTTGATTTTTGCCGATGTATTCATACAACGTACCGCCGAAAGCGTTGGTGATGTTGTATTTTCCGTCGGAAAAAGCACCTGCACCGCCGAAACCGCTCATAATGGAACAGCTCTTGCAGTTAATGCAGCTCTTGATCTTATCTCCATCGATGGGACAGTGGCGCTTCTCCAGAGGATGACCGGCTTCGAAGACGGCGATCTTCAGGTCGGGATTCTGCTGTACCAGCTCGTAAGCGGAGAAGATACCGCCGGGGCCGGCACCGATAATAATGATGTCATATTTCATAGGGAATGGTTCCTTTCATAGTGTTCTTTTTTCACTTCTGTAAATTCCAAAAACATCCAAAATATGATGTCGGGGTCAAAAGCCCCCTACTCTGATGCCTACGGATTGTTCCGTGCTACGCACTCTCACAATCCGACCCTCTATTCGCATATCGTGGGATTATCATCCCACTTTTATGCTCATATCGGGGCGGGTCCTAAGGTCTTTCACCCACTTATGAGCAAGCTCATGTGGGCTTAGACCTTTTGACCCTGGCATCAAAATATAGTATACCATATTTTTAGTAAAAAAGGGGAATGGAAATATAGTAAAATATGTGATAGAATCATAAGTCATAGGCTTGTACGGAAATGGATGGAAAGGTATCTGAAATGGAAGCAGTACAGAAGAAAAATAAATATGAGATAGATATGTGCAACGGCACGATCATGGATAAATTAATATCCTTTGCCCTGCCGCTGATGGTGTCGAGTATTTTACAGCTGCTGTTTAATGCAGTGGATATTATTGTGGTCGGAAGATTCACCGGAAGTCAGGCACTGGCGGCGGTGGGATCGACCACGGCACTGATCAATATGTTTGTGAATCTGTTCATCGGGGTCTCGCTGGGTGCCAACGTATTGTCTGCCAGATTCTATGCGGCAGGCAAAGAACGGGAGATGAGCGAGACGGTACATACGGCGATGACTTTTGCACTGATCAGCGGTATCGTCATGGTATTTGTGGGACTGTTCTGTGCCCGTGGGGCACTGGAACTGATGGATACTCCGACAGACGTGATCGACCAGGCAGCTCTATATATGAAAATCTATTTTTGCGGAATGCCTTTTTTTATGCTGTACAATTACGGAGCAGCTATTCTGCGGGCAGTGGGCGATACGAAGAGACCTCTTCTGTTCCTGATCATTTCGGGAGCTGTTAACGCTGCACTAAATCTGTTTCTGGTCATTGTCTTTTCCATGGGAGTGGCAGGTGTGGCCATCGCTACGGTGTTCTCGCAGATCATCTCCTGTGTGCTGGTGCTGGGATGTCTGTTTGGCACGGACAGCTGTTACCGCCTGCAGATCACAAAGCTTGGAATCAAATGGGAGTATCTGGTGCAGATCTTCCAGGTGGGAGTGCCTGCCGGAATTCAGAGCGTGGTGATCAATTTTTCTAACGTATTGCTGCAGTCTTCGGTGAATTCCTTCGGATCCATTGCCATGGCGGGATACACGGCGGCGAACAACATCTTCGGATTCCTGTTCGTATCGATCAATTCCATCACGCAGGCGTGCATGAGCTTCACCAGCCAGAACTACGGAGCCGGGAAGAAAAAGCGTATGGACCGGGTACTTGTCGACTGCATGATCCTGTCAGTGATCGTGGCGGTGACTCTTGGTGGCGGTGCCAATCTCTTTGGCCCCCAGCTGCTTCATATCTATACTACGGAGGCGGATGTGATCGCCTGCGGTACGGAAATCTTATTGTATACGACACTGACATATTTTTTATGCGGAATCATGGATCTGATCCCGGGAGCCCTGCGTGGAATGGGGCATTCGGCGGTTCCTATGATCTTATCTATTATCGGAACGGTAGGTACGAGGATTTTCTGGATCTATTGGGTGTTCCCCATGCACCGGTCACTGATGGTACTGTTTTTATCCTATCCGGCATCCTGGACCGTGACGATATTGCTACAGGCAGTGTGCTTCTATTTTGTGAGGAAAAAAGTACACAGTACCATGCCACAGGAAGAAACATAAGTACATAAGACAGGCGGCTGCAGAGTGTGGAAGACTCATGACCGCAAGGCACAGACAGTGAAAGAATTGAGGGATAGTATGTTAACTAAATTCAAGAAAAAATATATCGGAAACTGGGAGTTCTACCGCAGATATCTGCTGCTTGCAATTCCCATGATCCTGCAGAACGCCATTACCAATCTGGTAAGCTTTTTAGATAATATTATGGTAGGACAGCTGGGAACGGAGCAGATGTCCGGTGTCGCTATCGTGAACCAGCTGATCTTTGTATACAATCTGGCAATCTTCGGAGCCGTATCCGCAGCCAGCATCTTCGGTGCCCAGTATTTTGGCAAGGGCAATCATAAGGGACATATGTATTCGTTCCGTTTTAAATTATATGCGACCCTGTTGGTGACCGGAGGAGCGATATTACTGTTTTTGACCAAAGGTTCCGCACTGATCTCCCTGTATCTGACGGATACGGTGGGGAATGGAGCTACGGATGTGGCATTGAAATACGGTCAGGAGTATCTGGCGATCATGATGGTAGGCCTGATCCCTTTTGCGGTGAACCAGTCTTATGCTACGAATATCAAAGAGACCGGGCAGACTTTTATTCCCATGTTAGCCAGCTTCGTAGCGGTGGGAACCAACGCATTGTTAGATTATCTGATGATCTTCGGCATTGGACCTTTTCCCAAGATGGGTGTGCAGGGAGCGGCCCTGGCTACGGTGATCGCCCGTTACATTGAGGCATTGATCGTGATCATCTGGGCACACATGCACAGGGCGAAGAACCGCTATCTGGAAGGAGCCTATACCGGCTTCGGTATTCCTTTTGCGGAACTGAAAGCAATTCTCGTCAAGGGCTTCCCCCTGATGATGAATGAAGTAATGTGGGCAGCGGGTATGACCACCGTGACCCAGTGTTATTCCGTCAGAGGACTGGATGTGGTGGCGGGACTGAATATCGCATCCACCATTACGAATCTGTTCAATATTGTATATTTGCAGTTAGGCTCCTGTATCAGCATTGTGGTAGGACAGTATCTGGGCGCCGGCAAGCTGAAAGAGGCGAAGGATGCGGACGATAAGATGATCGTATTCAGTGTCTTCTGTTGTGTGATCATGGCAGCATTGATGTTTGTGGTGGGAGGATTTTTCCCCGGTATTTATAATACTTCGGAAGAGATCAAGGGACTGGCTACGCAGTTCATCGCAGTCTCCGCGATCATCATGCCGTTCTGTGCATTCAGCCATGCCTCCTATTTTACCCTGCGTTCCGGCGGCAAGACGGTGGTAACGTTTTTGTTTGATTCCGTATTTACCTGGGTGATCGTGGTACCTGCAGCTTATCTGCTGGCACACTTTACCGGGCTGGGGATCGTAAGCATCTATTTCCTGGTGCAGGGTACGGAGATGATCAAGGTCATCATCGGCTACTACATGGTGAAGAGTAATGTGTGGGTAGTACAGATGGTATAGAGCGGAACCACAGAACAGATGTGGAAGAAAGGCATGGCATTTCGGGAAATGAGGGTGTTTCCGCTGGTGAGAGCAGAGCATCCTGCGTCCCAGGAGTTTCAAAATCTGTGTATTGGAGCCGGATGGTCTCAAAGATACGGTTGAAATCCGATTCCAGAGTATACCAGTCTGCTAACGGAAGTGTGGATTCCAGCTGCAGCGTATTTCCCTGCAAAGGGATGTCGGGATCGGACAGGGTAATGTAAATCCAGTACTTTTGCTCGGTCTGGTAGATCTCGGTGTGTTTCCAGCCATTGAGGCCGCTGTCTGGCAGAGTAATCTTCTCACTGGTGACACCGGTACCGCAGATCCCCGGTACGGGAGCATAGACCAGAGTAAAGGTATCCTCCGGATATGCGATGTTCCAGAAGACGATGGCATCGGTAGTCATCTCACTGGTAGTTACGTTGCGGATTTCATAGTCCCAGGTCTCCGGAAGAGACAGGGAGAACCGTACCGATCCCAGGTCGCAGAGAGCTTCACTCCCTATGGCTATCGCCAGATCATCCTCAGCTCCGGATTCCGGGCACTCCGTCGGAGCGAGAGATTCTGCAATCACCGGAGCGATCGGGCCTGCGGCTTCTGTGGGATTCTGTGAATCTCCGGAAGCTCCGCAGCCGGTGAACGACAGCACAAGTAAAGTGCAAAGCGATAACAGCAAAATATTTTTCTTCATAAAAATACCCTCCCAAAGTCGTGAATAAGTAACATGATCTATACTATAGAACGACTTCCGGGAGGGAAAGTTTCAGAGGAAAGTTACGAAAGCATAGCCACGCTAGAGAACAAGAAAGACCGGGCGGGGACGCTTGCGCACAAATCCCAGTCTTATTCGATACGCGGGGCGTAATCATTAAATTTAGTCAATTAAGCCCCGGTAGTCTCACGATGGCGGGGCGCAATCATTAATTATAGTCAATTAAGCCCCGGTAGTTTACGATACGCGGGGCGTAATCATTAATTATAGTCAATTAAGCCCCGGCAGTTTACGATATGCGGGGCGTAATCATTAATTAAACAGGAAGAGAATCCAGCAAGAGAGGAGGGGATATGTGTCAGAACGAAGAAAAATCTATGAAGCAGACCTGCCACACCGGGCGGTAGCCGTTTATCTGTACTTACAGGATCGTGCCAATGCGGAAGGAACATGTTACCCGGCAATCGGTACCATTGCCAGAGAACTAAATCTGTCCGTCAGCACGGTCAAGCGTGCCATCAGTGACCTCGAAAAGAAAGGGTTTCTGCGAAAGAAACAAAGGTGGCGCGAAAACGGAGGCAGGAGCAGCCTGCTCTATGAAATCTTAAAATAAGCAACAAGGGGATACTACGCCAACACCGTGAACTATGGTATGGTTCACGGTGGACTATGCAGGGAAGGTAACACTTTAAATATATTAAGAGCAGAGAAATAAAGATATCGTTATCAATATTACTGGCAGATGTGTATCTCAATGAATTTGACCAGAAGTTTACAAAAGGAGGAGTGCCTTGTATCAGATATGCCGATGATATAGTGTTGTTGGCAAAGAGAAAGAAAGCATCCGAGAGACTATTGGAAAGAAGTACAAAATATCTCGGAGGGAAGTTGAGATTGACAGTAAACAGAGAGAGAAGCCGTATTGTGAGCGTGTTTGCAATCCGAAATTTTAAATTTCTTGGCTTTGCACTGAGAAAGAACGAGAGTGGTATATACATCTGCGTTCATCCAAAGTCATGGAAGAGATTTAAAAGCAGACTGAAAACCTTATCTTCTCGTAAGAAGTGTCAGAGCATAAATCCAAATCTTGAAGAGATAAAAATATATGCAAGAGGATGGTTTAATTACTATAGATTGCAAGCACGAAGAATAACATTGAGAACATCAACGGCTGGCTTTATCACGGAATCCGTATGTGTATATGGAAACAATGGAAAAATCCGAAACGAAGGTTCGGAATCTGCTGAAAATGGGTGTCACAAGGGATTTGGCATGGCAGGCGGGAAACAGTCCCAGAGGTTATTGGTTCGCAACACATACGGTTGCCATAAACATGGCAATAACAAAAGAAAGACTGATAAGCAGTGGCTTTTATGATTTAGCCACAGCCTATCAGTCTACGCATGTCAACTATTGAAACTGTCCAGCACCGAACAGTATACTGGGTTAGGTGGTGTGAGAGTACAGGAGTTAATCATTCTTTCTTCCTACTCGATTAGAGCTGTCATATAGCTGTTTATAATATCCTCCATATGCCGGTACTGGGAAGGCGACAGACAGGATATTTTTGATGAGAGCAACTCGTAGTCCTGTTCTGTTACTTTTCCCAGCAGGAGATAGTCTGTACTGATTTTTAAAGCAGAACAAATGCGAATGATATTTTCTGGTCGAAGTGCCTTTTTGCCAAGCTCTGCTGAGGATACAGTCTGTGGAGTAATTCCTGCAAGTTCCGCCAGTTCTTCTTGTGTCAGGCGGAGTTGTTTGCGCCGTGTCAAGATACGCTTTCCTATCTGTTGTAGTAAATCGTCCATTCCATCACATCCATATCATAGTTAAATTTTATCCGCCATGATATGGAAAATTAAGCGGCTATGGTTGATTTTTACACACTATAGCAAGTATAATTGTAATTATATTCCTGAAAATTGTGTAAAGTATAGTAAAAAAACGGACAAGGAGGATTGAAACAAGGGTATGAAAGATGTATTATATGTAAAAAAATTATGAGGCACGATATGTACAATATTGGGATTTGTGATGATGGAGAAAACATTTGTACTTCCATCGAAGATATGCTTTTGCAATATGCAAAGAGAAAAGATATTCAAGTTGAAACAAATGTATGGTATACAGGAGAAGGACTGAGGGATTATTTGGCGGCAGGCAATCATTTGGACATTCTTTTTCTTGACATAGAATTATTTAAAATGACTGGTATAGAGGTTGGCAGTTACATCAGAAATGTGTTGGATAATATGGGATTACAGATTATTTATATTTCTGGAAAGGCATCCTACGCCCTACAGTTGTTCAAAACGCAGCCTCTAGATTTTCTGGTGAAGCCGATTTTTCAGGAGCACGTTAATTCTGTTATGGAAACAGCAATTAAAGTTATCCGAAGGAAAGAGGAAAGATTTGAATTCCGGCAAGGAAAAGGACATTACTATGTTCCTATGGGAGATATTGTTTACTTTGGAAGTGAAGGACGAAAAGTGAAGATTATAACTTTGAATGAAACATACGAATTTTATGGAAGATTGAAAGAGGTAGCGAAACTCTTATCGGATGATTTTATCGCAATACATAAATCCTACATTGTAAACAGAGAATATGTTTTTCGATATACATATGAAATAGTGGAAATGATAGATGGCACAATCTTGACAATTAGTTTGCCAAATCGGAAACTAGTCAGGGACAAACTTTTGGGAGAAAAATAGCTATGTTTGATTTTATCGTTTGTGCAATGACTAATTTTTTCCGTATTTTTTTGATTAACCGATTTGTGTCGATTTTTACGGGAAAAAGTTCAAGAGAAAAGAAGAAGTATTTTGTATGCATTTGTTTTTATGTGATAAACACCATGTCGTTTTGGATATTCCGCACAGCATGGATTAATATGGTGTGCAATTTGATTGGGATTAGCACAATTGTATGGATATACACAAAATCTGTTAGGATAAATATATTTGTAACTAGTATGATTTACTTGGTAAATTGTGGATGTGATGTGGTAGCAACCATGTCGTTTATCAGTTATCAAGATGGAGTGAACCACAATCAGGTGTATGCTGTTATATCACTTCTGCTTATTATGGTAAGCGAACTTTTAGCAGAAAAGATAATTACAATTCGAAATAAAGTAGAAAGTGTTTTAGATGTTTCACTCGTATTAGCACCCATATGTTGTATAATAGTTATAGGAGCGTTATTTTATTCCGATGCCTGTACAGATATAGGATTGACGATAGTATGTATCGGTTTGCTAATTGTGAATTTTCTTATATTATATCTTTATAATTTACTACTTCAATCTGTTTCAGAGAAATATGAAGTGGAAATGCTTAAGACACAGGTTCAAGTATACTCAAATCAGCTGGATGTAATTATGCAAGGAGAAGAAAAGATAAAAGCTCTACAACATGATATGAAACATCACTTGAATGAGTTAATGTTGTTAGCGAATCAATACGAAGTACCTAAAATTCAAAAGTATATTGAACAGATGGAACTGTATATTCATAACCCAAAGGAGTTAGTATCCTCCGGAAATATGGAAATAGACAGTGTACTGAATTATATGTTGAAAAGAGCACAGGAAGAGTTAAATGATGTTTCAATCAAAGTCATATTACCGGAAGAAGTTAAACATTTCTTTGATATAAATATTTTATTGGGTAATCTGATTGAAAATGCCATTGAAGCAGCAAAACAAACTGAAAAAAAGTATTTGAGTGTTTACATTATATTGAAGAAAGGGGTAATGAAGATAAAAGTTGAAAATAGTTTTATTGTATCAAATATTCTTCCGAATGGAAAAAGAGATAAGCGATTTATGACTACAAAGCCTAGTAAAGAGCAACATGGAATTGGTTTGAAAAATGTGAAAAAAATTGTAGAAGCACATAATGGGACAATGAAGATCACGCCACAAAATGATGTTTTTTCTGTAGAACTGATTCTATATATGTCAAGAATAGAAAATGAAATATAGTAAATACAGATATAGGACTGTATCCTCATAAAATATGATGATTGAGGATACAGTCTTTATTATTATTTTTGACAAAAAAATATATAAGTTATGACATAATGAGGCACAGAGTTAAATTTGTGATACGTTCATATTCGAAAGGAGGGGGTAGCGATGCAGAAAATGAAAAAAATTGTAAAGAAAATCATTGTAAAGATGGCAAAAGGTTCCGCCAGCGTAGAAGCCAATACAGCATGTCCTTTTTTAAACTTTCAACCGAAGGAGCCAATGGATGTAAAAAAGCTTCGTAAGTTTTAATGTTAGTAGAGCGACTGACAGATTTTTTGGAAAAAGAAGAAATCATTTCGGATGAAGAGAAAGAAATAGTCCAATTTGGTTTGGAAAGTTTAGGAGGGAATCTGTTAGGTATCATTTTAACATTAGTTGTTGGAGTTTGTTTTCAGCAAGTGCGAGAGGCTTTGTTGTTGTGGTTTCTACTATTTCCATTACGGAAGAATGCTGGTGGATTTCATGCAAAAACCAAGGTTCGGTGTTTTCTATCCTCAACTGTCACAATAATTGTATCTATGGTTTGCATACAACAGATAAGGTGGACAGAGACAGAAAATATATTAATTACAGTAATCTCCGCAGTAGTAATTTGGATTATGGCTCCAGTGGAAAATGGCAATAAAAGATTAGATAGTGTGGAGTACAGAGTGTATCGGCAGCGAACACGTAAAATTTTGCTATTAGAGGTGCTTTTGTTTGTACTGTCACTTACATTTGGCTGGGAGGACTTGGTGATAGTGATAACGATGGTCTTTTCCATTGTGTGTGTAGTTTTGGTGACTGGTAAGGTAAAGATGTTGAAAGACAGGAGAAGAACAGTATGTTGAAGTCAAGAATAAAAAGATTGTTCGGTATTATATTAACTTTATTTTTATGCGTTGGAATTGTCAATCCAGTATATGCATCTGATGACAATTTTGTTAACGAAGAAATGGCTTATCAAATCGCGGTTAATTTTGCTTTGGGAAATACAAAGGATATAATCCAAACAGATGCAGAGGGAGATTTGGCTGCACATGAAATTGCATATATAGAAGAGGGGTATCCCAATGAATTTATTGTATATGAGATAGAGCCATTTTATGACTATAATGAAAATATTTCTGCATACAATATAAAGATTAAGAATTTAAATAATGAACCAAGTGGTTATGTTATTGTTAGTGCAAACAAGCAGGAATATCCAATCATAGAATATGCATATGATGGTACATTCTATATGGAAACATTAGAAAATCAATTAATCGAAAATAAAGAAACCAGTTATAGCGCAGAAAGAAATAGAATTTATTATAATGGAAATTATAATTATTGCGTCAAAGTTGATAGTATATATTATCATATATTGGATGACAAAATACAACCTTATGAACCAAAATCAGTTTCCGCTAAAACAAATAATGTTCAGTACTCTACTAAAGAAAGTCAGAATATTACAAATGAATGGAATGCGTATACGACAACAAAGGTATCGTCACCACCTATTGGTTCAGTAATCACAGATTCTGATTTATATGAAAGTGGATACAGCAACAGAAGCGCAGATTATTGTGCGGGAATGCCATCTGAATGGTTTCTTATGACTGATTTTAGTACAGGTGGTGTCTGTGCACCAACAGCAGGAACAAATCTTTGTTATTATTGGACCTTGAGGGATAATACATATAGTAATTTGTTAAATGGTTCATGGGCGGCTACATTCTCTAGAATTAGTACATTGATGGGGGCTGATGATGGAACAGGAGCTTCAACACTGGACATCCGGAGAGGGATACTTTCGTATTTCAAAGAAAGAGGTTATGCTTCAACTGAGACATATTATTCCACTTGTTCTTCAACAACGCATTTTAATGATTATATAAAATCTGAAATAAATGTTGGTAGACCTGTGATACTATCTCTTTTAGGAGATGATTATTATGGTGAACACGCAGTATTAGGTGTTGGATATGTAAGATATATGTATAGCGGAACATGGTCTAGCCATTATATCAGAATCGCTGATGGGTGGCATGATACCATTCGGTTTATACATTATGAAACGGGACGTGATACATTATTTAGAACTCGAGTTATTCCAGGGGTATAGTATGAAGAGGATACTGATTATACTTTTAGTGAACATACTTATATGTACCGGTTGTGGAAGTGCAGTAAGTACTAGTGATTTTCAAGAACAAAAGGAAAATACGGAGAAGCCAGCAGAGCTTTCCACGGATATTCAGAAGGAAAGTGAAGTACAAAACTTCCCAGAAGAAAGGGAGATTTCTGAAGAATTTACAAGTCTGTTAGAAACTGTGGAATCTGATAAAGAAAGCAAAGATGCTACGGCATCCGATGAGGGTAGCGAGGATACGGACAGAGCAGATATTACTATGGAAAGTGTGTTGGAAAAGAGAGAAGGTATCACGAATGATAATATTGATTTAGAAACTCAAAAGTTCTATGAGATTACTGATGGCAGTACTGGAAAGCGAGTGACAATAAATGAATCACAGCAACTGGAATGTATGGAGGCTTTGCTGGAAAACATGACAATTCAGAAAGAAGAATCTATACAAAGCGATGCAGAAAAAACAGTGGGATATCTTTATTGTATTCGCGTGTTGGATGAAAATGGAAATGTATCACAAACTATTACACTGAGAGGAAGTCAGGTTAAAATTGATAGTCAATACTATACTGTTGAATCAATGGAGGATTTAGTCGCATACTTAGATGGTTTGTATGAGTGATTTGACCAACCGGTGTTCGTGCAATCTATCAATTTAATATGATTTCTTATTGTATGATAACAGAACTGTATATGGGTATGATACAGACATGCAGAGAAGCGATTTAGGGTCGCTAGGGGAAGAATTATTCACTTGGATGGATAACGATATTAACGGATGTTGTGTTAATAATTTATGTCGGCTTGATGATGGCAGATTGTGTGCGACTGTGCAGGATTGCAGTTGAAGTGCCAGCAGACAGTTAGAATACCAATGATGACAATGATAAGGATAGAGACGAAGAATCCTTTGGATTTCTGTATTTTTTCAGACCCATAAGAGAAATATTTCGAGTTTTTGTATATGTTTTGCGATATTTATTAGGTGTTTTTAACAGCCCAAAGCAAGTTTTTTATACTCGACCGCTTAGTACAAGCAGGGATACACTAAGTGGTCGGATATTATAGTCAATTAAGCCCCGACAGTTTACGATATGCGGGGCGTAATCATTAATTATAGTCAATTAAGCCCCGGCAGTTTACGATATGCG
>OHOR01000119.1_pt1 | contig 46946 bp, 36 predicted proteins | sample 1569911 | NCBI WGS metagenome assembly OHOR01 (sample SAMEA3879517, study PRJEB24766) | human gut metagenome | biome: human-associated habitat; feature: feces | place: USA | collected 1985/1987
GTCGTAACAAGGTAGCCGTACCGGAAGGTGCGGCTGGAACACCTCCTTTCTGGAGCGCAAGACAAAAACGCCTGAAAGAAAAAGAGTGAAGGTTTGCTTAACGCCTTCCCTTGCTTCTCCAAAACAGTTTTATTTAAGATACCAAGATGAAGAGAAAGATGAGGCGGAGCCTCCCAGGTTTCCGGCGAAGTTCTCTGCCAGTCCTATAGCTCAGTTGGTTAGAGCGCCACACTGATAATGTGGAGGTCGGCAGTTCAAATCTGCCTGGGACTACTTCTTTACTTCTCGATTTGGGGGATTAGCTCAGTTGGCTAGAGCACCTGCTTTGCAAGCAGGGGGTCAACGGTTCGAATCCGTTATTCTCCACACAGTCACTTCCGTGACAAGAGATCTATGACATATTGAACACATAAGTAAGAAACAACCAAGTAAAGGTAGTTCGAGCTAACCAAGAATAAAATGGTTAGTCATCAAATTCCAAGACGCAAAGGCAGCGGCAGATGATTCTGCCGTCCATTTAAAAAAAGAAAGTACACTTTCAGCATAGTCCGCACATATCACACGATATGACAGGCGGTACGAAGTAAGAAAGGGCGTACGGTGGATGCCTAGGCTCTCACAGGCGATGAAGGACGTGATAAGCTGCGATAAGCTTCGGGGAGGTGCAAATGACCTTTGATCCGGAGATTTCCGAATGGGACAACCCGGCAGGCTGAAGGCCTGTCATCCGATGAATGTCGGAGGCAAACGCGGGGAACTGAAACATCTTAGTACCCGCAGGAAGAGAAAATAAAAATGATTCCCCTAGTAGTGGCGAGCGAACGGGGAAGAGCCCAAACCGCTGCGGTTCCGGCCGCGGCGGGGTTGTAGGACTGCGACATCGAGAAGAAGAAGTGAGTGGAACGTACTGGAAAGTGCGGCCATAGCGGGTGATAGCCCCTTACACGAAGCCTCTTTCATCGTAGCAGTATCCTGAGTAGCGCGGGACACGTGAAATCCTGTGTGAATCCGGCGGGCCCATCCGCCAAGGCTAAATACTCGTGAGAGACCGATAGTGAACCAGTACCGTGAGGGAAAGGTGAAAAGCACCGCGCGTAGCGGAGTGAAATAGTCCCTGAACCCGTACGCCTACAAGCGGTCGGAGCAACATTATGTTGTGACGGCGTGCCTTTTGCATAATGAACCTACGAGTTGCCGTCGCCGGCGAGGTTAAGCGCAACGATGCGCGCAGCCGAAGCGAAAGCGAGTCTTAAACGGGCGCATAGTCCGCGGCGGCAGACGCGAAACCGAGTGATCTACCCTTGTCCAGGCTGAAGTCCGGGTAACACCGGATGGAGGGCCGAACCAATAAGCGTTGAAAAGCTTCTGGATGAGGTGAGGGTAGGAGTGAAAGGCCAATCAAACTCGGAGATAGCTCGTACTCCCCGAAATGCATTTAGGTGCAGCCCCCGTTGTTTCCTGCATGAGGTAGAGCGACTGATCGGATGCGAGGGCTTCACCGCCTATCAAGTCCGGACAAACTCCGAATGCGTGCAGGTTAGAGACGGGGAGTGAGGGCATGGGTGCTAAGGTCCGTGCCCGAGAGGAGAAGAATCCAGACCGCCGGCTAAGGTCCCGAATTACAGGTTAAGTTAGTCTAACGAAGTGTTGTCCCGAAGACAGCTAGGATGTTGGCTTGGAAGCAGCCATTCATTCAAAGAGTGCGTAACAGCTCACTAGTCGAGGGACGTCGCATGGATAATAATCGGGTATGAAATCTGTAACCGAAGCCGCGGGATGTTGTATGACATCGGTAGGGGAGCATTCCACCGGCGTTGAATGTCGAAGATGACTTCGGCTGGAGCTTGTGGAAAAGCAAATGTAGGTATAAGTAACGATAAAGAGGGTTAGATGCCCTCTCGCCGAAAGACCAAGGATTCCCGGGCAACGTTAATCGCCCCGGGGTTAGTCGGGCCCTAAGGATAAGCCGAACGGCGAGGCCGATGGAAGAAACGGTTAATATTCCGTTACTGCCTTGCATGGCGATGTGGAGACGGAGAAGTGACACTTCCGCGCACTGACGGAAACGTGCGTTGAAGAGTGTAGGCGTAGATCGTGGTAGGCAAATCCGCCGCGAGAGCCGAACTTGACAGTACGCAAAGCCTTCGGGCGGCGCGATAGCGAAGGTAAGCAAGCTCCCGAGAAAATCCGCTAAGCTTAACATGCAAGGCACCCGTACCGTAAACGGACACACGTGGTCGGGTAGAAAATACTAAGGCGCTTGGAAGATTCACGGTTAAGGAACTAGGCAAATTGACCCCGTACCTTCGGAATAAGGGGTCCTCACAGCGATGTGAGGCGCAGAGAATAGGTCCAGGCAACTGTTTAACAAAAACACAGGGCTGTGCAAATTCGAAAGATGAAGTATACAGCCTGACACCTGCCCGGTGCTGGAAGGTTAAGAGGAGATGTCACCGCAAGGGAAGCATCGAATTGAAGCCCCAGTAAACGGCGGCCGTAACTATAACGGTCCTAAGGTAGCGAAATTCCTTGTCGGGTAAGTTCCGACCTGCACGAATGGTGTAATGATCCGGACGCTGTCTCAACCATGAGCTCAGTGAAATTGTAGTATCGGTGAAGATGCCGATTACCCGCGATGGGACGAAAAGACCCCGTGAACCTTTACTGCAGCTTAACGTTGTGACCGGGCAGCGGATGTGTAGGATAGGCCGGAGGCAAAGAAGAGGGCACGCCAGTGTTCTTGGAGCCGCCGTTGAAATACGGCCCTTCCTCTGTTTGGTCCCTAACTCGCGATGCGAGGACCGCGTTTGGCGGGCAGTTTGACTGGGGTGGTCGCCTCCAAAAGCGTAACGGAGGCTTCTAAAGGTGCCCTCAGACCGATTGGTAACCGGTCGTAGAGTGTAATGGCAAAAGGGCGCTTGACTGGGAGGCCGACAAGCCGATCAGGTGGGAAACCAGAGCATAGTGATCCGGTGGTTCCGTATGGAAGGGCCATCGCTCAAAGGATAAAAGGTACTCCGGGGATAACAGGCTGATCCCTCCCAAGAGCTCATATCGACGGAGTGGTTTGGCACCTCGATGTCGGCTCGTCACATCCTGGGGCTGGAGAAGGTCCCAAGGGTTGGGCTGTTCGCCCATTAAAGTGGCACGCGAGCTGGGTTCAGAACGTCGTGAGACAGTTCGGTCTCTATCTATCGTGGGCGTATGAAATTTGCGTGGCTCTGACACTAGTACGAGAGGACCGTGTTGGACTGACCTCTGGTTTACCAGTTGTGCCGCCAGGTGCACCGCTGGGTATCTAAGTCGGGATCGGATAAGCGCTGAAAGCATCTAAGTGCGAAGCCGGCCACAAGATGAGATTTCCTCATGAGGGTCGTCAAAGACGATGACGTTGATAGGAGGCAGGTGTACAGACAGCGATGTCACAGCCGAGCCTTACTAATTGCCCGAAACTTCGGCCGCCGCCAGGCGGGTTATGCTAAGAGTGGGCTTCTTTTAAGTCAAAAGGAAAAGAGTCAGCACAGACGTTAAAAGCACACTTTACAAGGACGTTATTTCTTGCGAGATTCAATATGTCAACGTTATTTCCGGTGGTTATAGCGTCGGGGTTCCACCTCTTCCCATTCCGAACAGAGAAGTTAAGCCCGACCGCGCCGATGGTACTGCGCAAGCGGGAGAGTAGGTCGCCGCCATCTTATTTTCAAGTGGAAGCCCTTCCAGCAAGATTGCTGGGAGGGCTTTTCGTTTCTTTGTGCCGTGTCAATGCGGCGTTGTTTCGTCGCCCCAATGCGGCGTTGTTTCGTCGCGTCCGCTGTTGCAAGCAACCGCAAGTAGCCGCCAGCACAACGCCACTCTGAAGCCAGCCTTGAAAGCCAGCCTGAAAGCCAGCCTGAAAGCCCAATCAAAAGTTTTGGCGTATGCGCGTGTTTCTTTCTTGCCTTTTCATTATCTTTGTAGGTACGATTGCCTGTAGACAATGAATGTCAGGCAGGTAGAAATGTCATGTCATAAAAACGAGTAAGTAGGTCTTCAAAATTAGTTTATGGCAAACTAATTTTCCCCTGCTTTGATAATATAAAATTGAATACCTGCTTATGTCACAGCGATTTTTAGAAACGGTGGAGTGTCCTTACTGCCTTTCCAAGGGCGACTTTGAGTTTTGGGACTCTGTCAACGTCGATTTAAACCCGGAGCTTAGGGAGCGGCTGTTTAATGAGGAATTGTTTGTGTACCATTGCGACAAGTGTGGCCACGACAGTATGGTCCCCTATGGGATGATTTATCACGACATGACGCATGGCTTTATGCTGTTCTTCGACTTTGACAAGTCTCCGGATTCTGAACATGACGACTTGATTCTGCCAGATCCGGAGCAAATGGGTGTGAGGAATAATTACATTTTCAGGATTGTGTATGGTCTTGATGCCTTGAAGGAAAAGATTCTGATTCTGGAGCACGAACTCAACGACGTCGCCATTGAGCGGATGAAGTATTTTATTTCTCATGTGACTTATCCCGATTTGACAGAGAACGGCTATGAGCTTTATTTTGTTGGAGAGCGGTACACAGGTAAGGGCTATGACAAGAAGAGCCTTGTTTTCTATTATCAGGATGACAAGGAACTGGACATGGAAATAGAAGTTTCCAAGGATGAGTATTACGAATATTGTTTGGCTTGCGAGGTCGATCCGCGTATGAGTGTCAGCAAATGCCAGTGTGTTGATGCAGAATGGATGGACTTGCAATTGAAGGAGGAATGACCGTCATGACAAAGTTTGAACCAGATTGCAATGGACTCTCGAGGGTATGCAACGACGCCCGATGGTATTTGGTGGATTGCAGTGGCCGACAGGTCGGCGCCTCATATAGCTTCATCCACGAGTGTGACAACGGACTTTACAAGGTGGAGAAAGGCAGTCGTAAGAATCTCATGCGTGCCGACGGTTCCCTTGTGATGCGTGCATGGCATCATGAATTGGGAACTGTCTGCAAGGGAATGTTCATATTCAGCAATATTGTCCGTAAATCGAAGCATAATCCGCACGTGCGCCATATCTATGGCATCGGCCATGTGAGCGGTCTTGTGCTCTTCCCCATGATTTTCAATGCAGCGCAGTGGCTGAAAGACAACTGCGCCATCTATGTTGAGATTGACGAGAAGCCCTTCTTGATAGATAAGGGCGGCAGCATTTATGATTTGTCGTGCGAACATCTGCCAAGCAGATTGGTGGTGGACTATTCCGAAAAACTCTTCAGAGAAGTCGACCATTTCCCCTTCACCGGACTGAAGAACCGTATTTGTCAGGGCTGCATCTACGCCAAAGGCATTAACCAATTTGGCGAAGGATGCGGAAAACTCTTCACCAGAGGTTTCCGCAACCGCTATTTGAAGGGTGTTTGCGAATACCGTAAGACCTCCGCAGAGCAGCCTTCCGAGCATGAACGAAATGCCCACAGAAGGATTACCACTTGAAGGAATGCTTTTAGTCAAAACCGCAAATAGGTGGCAACTTCCCTAAGCGCGGAAGGAATGTGGCGAGAAAAAAGGAGCAGAATCCTCTACACATAAAACCTCCACCAAGACAGGCCGTTCCCTGTTTTGGTGGAGGTTTTTTTGAACGAGGGCATGACAGACCACAGAAAATCAGTCTTAATCGGCTTCGTTCCCTCCTTATTTCTCCATGTTTGTTTGGTCGTATGTGTCGAAAATTGTAGCTTTGCAATACCGTTACGTGTTGAAAAGTGTAAGTATTCGCTGTCGGCATGTGTCGAAAAGTGTAAGATTCAGCAGGTATTATGTGTCGAAAAATGTAAATCATGAAGAGAAAGCTATATGCCCAGCTTATAGACTGGAAGAGCCAAGCGCATCGCAAGCCATTGATATTGAATGGCGTAAGGCAATGCGGAAAGACCTATATTCTAAAGAAATTTGGTCAGGAAGCGTTTGATAATCTTGCTTATGTCAGTTGCGACAGAAACGAGAACCTGCAAGCCATCTATGCGGGCGATTTTGACACGACGAGAATCATTCGCGGATTAAGCGCTTTGACAGGAGAGGACATCATTCCTGGCAAGACCCTTATATTCTTGGATGAGGTGCAGGCATTTCCACAGGCGTTGGAAGCTTTGAAGTATTTCTGTGAAGATGCTCCAGAGTATCACATCGTTGTGGCAGGTTCCTTGTTGGGTGTTGCCCTGCATGCCGGTGTCTCCTTTCCAGTGGGTAAGGTGCAAACAATGCGTCTGTATCCGATGGACTTTGAAGAATTTCTCATGGCTATGGGCGAAGACCAGTTGCTCAAACTGATGCGCAGCAAGGATTATGGCCTGATGAATGCCTTACACGAAAAGCTGAAAGACTATTTGCGCCAATACTATTACGTGGGCGGGATGCCTGAGGTCGTGAAGTCGTATGCAGAAGAGAAATTGCTCAACCAGGTACGTACGATACAAAACGAGATACTCTCCAACTATGCCAGCGACTTCTCAAAGCATGCTCCGACGCAGGAGGTGCCTCGCATAGATATGGTTTGGCAATCCATACTCGGTCAGCTCTCGAAAGAGAATAAGAAGTTCGTCTATGGAGTGTTGAAGAAAGGTGGTAGAGCCAAGGAGTTTGAGTTGGCGATTCAGTGGTTGGTAGATGCCGGCTTGGTGTATAAGATAACCAAGGTTTCAAAGCCTGAATTGCCGTTGAAGTTTTATGAAGACTTGTCTGCTTTCAAACTCTATCTTTGTGATTGTGGGTTGATGGGAGCCATGGCAGATACCGCGGCAAAGGATGTTCTGTTGGGCGATAAGGTGTTTACAGAATATAAAGGTGCCTTCACTGAGCAGTACGTCCTCCAACAGCTGCTTGCATCGGGCCTTACCCATATTTACTATTATAGTTCCGACACCTCCCGTATGGAGATGGATTTTCTTGTTCAGCGCGATGGCGACCTTCTTCCTATAGAAGTGAAAGGCGGTACAAGCCTAAAAGCCACTTCGCTCCATAATTACCTTATGGAGCATCCCGGCATACCTGCCATCCGCTATTCTATGCAGCCATACCGTCAGCAAGAAAATATCACCAATATGCCGCTATACGGCGTGTTTTTAGGGTGAAAAGCCTTCGGGCTGTTTTTGAAAAAACTTGTCCCTCCTTACATACAAAAACCTCCACCAAAACAGGCCGTTCCCTGTCTTGGTGGAGGTTTTTTGTGTAAGGAGGCTTGTGGGCAGCGTCCTTATTTCGTTATGGGCAACGCTTGCTCAGTCCATTTCAGATAGCCGCCCGACAGGTCGTAGACCTTGAAGCCTTCGCGTTTCATGCGTTTTGCCGCCGCGTTACTTCTTTTTCCGCTTCGGCAATAGACGAAGTACGTGCGTGATTTGTCAAGCCCTTGCAGTCCCTTTTCAAAGGCGGCAGGATTCAGCCAGTCGAGATTGCGGGCCCCTTGCAGATGGCCTGCGGCATACTCTTCCGGGCGTCGGACGTCAAGGACAACCGCGTTTTTCTTGCTTTGGCTTTTGCTGAGAAACACCTGCGGCTCAATCGTGCGTACACCATCTTGCGTGCAGGAACAGGCACCGAGCAGCGTGCAGAGCGCACAGAGCGTGATATATCGTAATGTTTTCATGATTCATTCCATCAGTGTCATGTGATAGCCCATGCGTTTCAGTTGCACGGCAGCCCCCATCAGATAAAGTTGGTGGAGACATGCGACGTATCCGTTGAACGCTTCGCGCGTTCCTGGTTCCAGATGTTCGTGGATGAGTTTGCTGTTAGTTCGTGAGGCACATTCCGCCACGAGATTGTTCAGTTCCTCGCGCCCTTTTCCCTTCATGTTCAAGACCTCTTCGAGGATATACTCGTCCATGCAGTCGAAGCCGCGGTGGGCGCGGATCCATTCGTAGAGGTTAGGCATAGCGCCATATTTCTCCCAGTCTTCATCCCAGAACTTGGCCATAGCCATGCCCAAGAACATCATCCATCCCAGCGAGACCGTTGGGTAGGCGTTAAACTCCCGTATGCCGTCGGGCAGGTAAGCCTGGGCCATCTCCTCCCATTTCCCTTCGATGTCGGGGCATTCCGGCAGTCGTTCGTCAATCTTGCCTTTCGACAGGAGGTAATTCTTCAAGTCCTCTTTGATTATGTCTTCCATAGCTTTCAGTCTTTAGATATATGAACAGTTTGTTGCGGATATGGGAAGTTGATATTTTCAGCGTTAAACGTGTCGTAGATTCTCCGCAGCGTTTCGTGGTAGACAGTCCAGTAGTCCGTTGATTTCACCCATGCCCTCACCACGATGTTCACACTGCTGTCGGCCAGTTCCTTGACGGCGACGAACGGTGCTGGTTCGCCCAAGATGCGCGTTTCAGCCTTTATCGCCTTCTCGATGGCCGCTTGTGCGCGTCCGACGTCCTCCCCATAGTCGATGCCGATAGTCCATTCCAGGCGTCGCGTCTCGTTGCGCGTGTAGTTGATCACCACGGCCGTGCTCATACTTCCGTTCGGAATGTAGACCACCTTGTTGTCCGCCATCGTCAACACCGTATGGAAAATCTGTATCTCCTTCACCGTTCCTTGCACCCCTTGCGCTTCGATCCAGTCGCCAACGCGATAAGGTTTGAAGAGCAGGATGACCAGTCCGCCGGCGAAGTTCTGGAGGTTTCCGGAGAGCGCCATACCGATGGCCACACCTGCAGATGCCAGCAGGGCGGCGAAAGACGTTGTGTTGATGCCCAGCGCTCCGATGACAGAGATGATGAGCAACACGGTGAGCAGAATCTTAATGAGACTCCGCAAAAACGTCTGTACGCTTTGGTCGATGTGCTGCCTGTTGAGCATTTTCACCACGATGCGGTTGATGAGCGAGATGAGCAGTTTGCCGACGATAAAGACGATTGTGGCGATGAGGATATGTCGGCCCGCCGTGATGCAGAACTCAAAGAGTTTTCTGATGACGAGGTCGATCTTGTCGATGTCGATATCCGTTTGGATAGCTTCTAACAGTTGTATCATAATTATGGAATTTGAAATCGTGGGCATGAAAGAAGGCGCAAAGCAGGACCCAGCCACGCTTTGCGCCTTCTTTTATTATATTGGTTGATGCATATCAATATCTCAGTTGTTGATGATTCTTCGTGCTCCAATAAATCTTCGTGAATAGTAAGCCGAATTAGAGTCGTCAACCTGTACGCCAGTGCGTGCCGCATGTACGAAGCGGAACTTGTTGGCCGACGCGTCAACTTCGGTTACGATACCAACGTGTCCGACAGAGCGGCTGGACCTCGAACCTCCGAAGAACACGAGGTCGCCTTTCTTGAGGCTCGCAATATCGGTGATAGGTATGCCCTCCTGAAATTGTGTTCTTGACGAGCGGCTGATGGAGATGCCTTCTTTTCCGTAGACGAAGCTGGTCAGTCCAGAGCAGTCAAACGCATTGGGACCGCTGTGGCCGCTGCGGTATTTAGCGCCGAGATATTGCAGCGCGGTCTTGACGATTGATTCGCCTTTGAAGTTGCTGGCAGAAGCGTAGGAGGCATTTCTGTTGGCTTCAGAGACAGTGGCCATGTCCACCACCGATTGCACCTCGTTGACAATTCTTTCAGCAGCAGGCTTGGCAGGCATTGCGTCGGTTTCCGTTTGAGCCGAAGAAGTCTGGTAGCCCAGGGTGCCAACGATGGCTATGAATAGATATTTCTTCAAATGCACGTTGATATTAAACTTTAGGGGTTTTCAAAAATGACTATTGCAAAGTTACGAAAAAAATATGAAACGTGCAATGTCTTGAAATTGAATGATATAGCTTTGACTTTATAGGCGTATTCTTACCAAGTCTTATAAACGGCTGAATTTTAAGGAAATATCTTCCGTGTGTTTAAGCACTTATCTCAAAAGAAGAAAGGCTGATATTAATCTTTTTTAATTCAAAATCAGTGCTTTGCATGGGGCTTTCTGCGTAGGCGCGTTTGCAGGCGGAATGTCGGGAAAGAATGGCGTGATGCCTGGAGAAAGACAGCGGCTCAACTTGTTCTCCCGCCGCGTGGCGTTCAGAAAATGTCGGTCTGTCTATTCTCCCAGTTGGTTGTAGGCTTCATCATCCACAGGCTCCAGCCATTCGTTGGAAGCCGTGCCGTCTCCCGTTTCAATATGTGTGGCAATATGTTGGAACCAGCAATCCTTTTGTGCGCCGTGCCAATGCTTCACGCCTTCCGGTATGTCAATGACATCGCCCGCTTTGAGCGCGATGGCCGGCTTCCCCCATTCCTGATACCATCCTCGTCCTGAGACGCAAATGAGAATTTGGTGGGCGTTGTGGTGTATGTGCCAATTGTTTCGGCAGCCAGGTTCAAACGTGACGTTGCTCATCGGCAGAACCGTTTTCTCCTCCTTCCCCAAATTCTTGGGCTGCAGCGGGGCGAGGTGACTGTTGCCCGTGAAGAATTTGGCATACGCCGTGTTGGGGCTTCCGATGGGAAACCTCAGTTGCTCCATGCCTTTGCAGTCGTTTTTTCCCTCCTCTTCCGTCCATACCTCCTTTGCCAGTCTGAAGGCAGCCCATGCCTTCGGCCATCCCGCATAGAAAGCAGCATGCGTGATGATTTCGGCAATTTCCGTTCGCGTTACCCCGTTGGCTTTTGCCGTTTGCAAATGGTATTTCAGCGAGCTGTCGGTGATGCCCTGACTGATGAGCGAGGTGATAGTCACCACGCTGCGGTCTCTCAAGGAAAGCCGGTCATTGCGGCTCCACACTTCCCCAAAGAGTATGTCGTCGTTGAGACGGGCAAATTCTGGGGCGAAATCGCCAAGCTGGTCGCGCCCCGCTGTCTGTTTGATTTTTTGTTGTGCCATGATATTCGTTGTCAGCATCAGAGATGCAATGAATAATCCAGTGTATAGAAATTTCATAAATGTGTTTTTTTGCTGTTTCTCAAGCCAGTTTCCTGTATTCCGTCGGTGTCTTTCCCGTCTGCGCTTTGAAAAAACGCACGAAGTGTTGCGGATATTCAAAGCCGAGCAGTCGGCTTGCGTGCGTAACGCTGATGGAAGCGTCCGTTAGCAGTTGCGTGGCTGTGTGTAGCAGTCGGTCGTTGATGAAGTCTTTCGCCGTTTTTCCAGTTTCGGCTTTGACGAGCGCCCCGAAATATTTCGGAGAGTAGCAGCATTTGTCGGCGAAGTAGCCCACCGTTGGCAGTCCTTCTCGCTGCGCCCTTTCGGCGATGTATTCATCGAGCAGTTTGCTGAACTTCTTGACAACGGAGTGGTTGATTTCCTCTCGCGTGACAAACTGCCGGTCGTAGAAGCGCAAGCAATAGTTGAGGAGCAGTTCGATGTGGTTCACGATGAGTTCGCGTGTGTGCTTGTCAATCGTGTGGTGCAGTTCCTGCGCGATCATGGAAAGCACGTCGCGGAAGATTTCAATCTCCGCCGTTGAGAGATGCAGCGCTTCGTTGGAAGAATAGTCGAAAAACTCATACTTCTCCATCGACTGCCCCAGCGGCGTTCGGTTGAGCAAATCAGGGTGGAAAACAATCGCCGTCCATCGCGGGTATTTCACCTCCGGATTCGGCGCCACGTGAATCGTCTGTCCCGGCGCGAAGCTCGTCACCGTCATCTCGTCGAAGTCATAATCCGTGAGCCCATACGAGAGTTTGCACCCCTTGTTCTCCTTCAAAAACAAGCAGTAGAGGCCGTAGTGATAGACGGCCTCTTCCACCTCCGTCTCCCGGTCGAAATGCGCCACGCTGATGAGCGGATGCAGCGTTTCGAAGCCGTGGAAGTCGTTGAATGCCTGTATCGTGTTAAACTGGATTTCCTTCATGGTCTAACGATTTTCAAGATGTCTTTCGCAATCTGGTCGTCCAGCAGTCGGTTGTCGGAGAGCAGTTGCTGATGGTCGAAGCGGTCGTAGAGGTCCTTCTTGATGCCGCCAACCAGCACCTTCATGTCCGATGTGCCGAAGAAAGCAGCGATGCGTTCGCCAAATCCTCCGTCCTTGCAGCCGTCTTCGAGCGTCACCACCAGGCGGTGGTCGGCCTCAAGCGCGTTGAGTGTCGCGGCGTCAACGGCATTCAGATAGCGCGGGTTGATGAGCGTGGCGTCGATGCCCTTTTTCGCTAATAAGCGCACCACGTTTTCTCCCTTCTGATAGAACGATCCAGCGGCAATCACGGCCACCTCCGTCCCCTTGTGCGCCACTTTATACTTCGGTTCGTAGCCATATTCCGTGTCAACATCCCCCTCTGCGTGGTTCACCCCGTTGCTCGGCATGCGGATGGCGATGGGCTTCTTGTCTTGGAGAATGGCCCAGCGCAGCATGGCGAAATATTCCTCACAGGTCGTCGGCGCCAGATAAATCAGATTGGGGATGCTACAAAGCATAGGGATGTCGAAGAGACAGATGTGCGTGATGTCGTTCATCGTGCCAGCCCCGCCATACACCACGTTGATCACCGCTGGGTTGGAGTTGATGCAGAGATCCTGGGCAATTTGGTCGTAGGTGCGCTGTATGAAAGTGCTGTACACCGTCCACACTGGGCGCAGTCCACCCTTTGCCATGCCCGAAATCATCGCCACCGCCTGTTCCTCCGCGATGCCCATGTCGATGTGTTGCTCGCCCGCTTCCTTACGCTTTTCGGGCGTGAAGCCCCCCGCTGCAGGTGTGCCAGCCGTCACGGCGATAAGCGTCTTGTCGCGTTTCATCTCGCGCAGCATCCAGTTGCTGAAGAGCTCTTCGAAAGATTCCCCCGCAGGTTTCTGCGGCCGGCTGCCATCTGCCTTGCAGAAAGGCAAGTCCCAGTGCCAGGCCTCCTTGTTTTCAACGGCAGGCAGAAAACCATGTCCTTTTTCCGTGTGGATATGAACAACCGTTGGTCTCTTCGTTCCCTTCACGCGTTCAAACACCTCGGTGAGTTTGCCCACGTCGTTGCCCTCTTCCAGATACAGATAGTCGAAGCCCCACGCCTTAAACCAGTTGTGCTCACACGTGCCCTTGCTTTCCCGTAGCGCCCGCAGATTTTTGTAGATGCCGCCGTGGTTTTCGGCAATCGACATCTCGTTGTCGTTCACCACGATGATGATGCCCGTTCCGAGTTCCGAAGCCTCGTCAAGTCCCTCAAACGCTTCGCCGCCAGAGAGCGACCCGTCGCCAATGATGGCAATGATGTTTTCGTCCGTTCCTTTGATGTCGCGAGCCTTTTGCAGTCCCGTCGCCAGACTGACAGAGGTGGAGGTGTGCCCCACCTCAAAATTGTCATACACCGGACTTTCTGCGGGCGACGAATAACCGCTGATGGCGTTCATCTCGTTGACGTCTCCGAGAAAGCCCGCCGCGCGTCCCGTCAGCACCTTGTGGGGGTAGCACTGGTGGCTCACGTCGAAGACGAACTTGTCCTTCGGTGCGTCAAACACATAATGGAGCGCCACAGTCGCCTCCACAAAACCGAGGTTAGGGCCGATGTGTCCGCCGTGTTTGCTCACGCGGTTTAATACGGCCTGGCGTGTCTCGTCGGCCACGATATTCAGCGCCTCCAAATCCAGCGATTTTAGATCGGCCGGCGATTTGATTTTTTCTATATACATTGTCGTGTGGTTTTAGGGGATGATGAATCAGTGGACATTACTAAGGACCAGACTTCCAGTCCCAATCTCAGTTGCAAAGTTAAACACTTTGTCAATTCCATGCCATACCTCAACCCCCGAATAAATTACCATTACTTCTTTTGTTTGTCTCCTGCGGGCGGGTGCTTACGACGAATTTCTTTGCGTTGCATGGAGCAGAGGAGTCAATGAATATTTTTCTGACTCAGTCGATGTAACAGCGAATCATGCGAATAGACAAATTTTTGTGGTTGTCATAAGAACAATCCAAACCATTCGTTTTCGGTTCTGGCTTGATTCGTTAAATTCCTCGTCCCCAAACTGTATTAATTGTTGACGCTGTTACTATGCTGAACCTCAAACAAATCAAACATATCATGGTCGGCGAATAAAAAACGGATAAAAATTTGTTGATTATAAAAATATTGAGTAATTTTGCACCCTGCATGAAGTATAGTAAATTAGTAACAACAAAATAAATTCAAATCAAAAAATGATTGTAGTACCTGTAAAGGAAGGCGAGAACATCGAACGCGCCCTCAAGAAGTTCAAGAGAAAATTCGAGAAAACTGGTATCGTGAAGGAACTCCGTGCCCGTCAGCAGTTTGACAAACCTTCAGTGTTGAAGCGTTTGGCGAAGGAACATGCTGTTTACGTTCAGCAGCTGAGACGCGAAGAAGACTAAGCCTTCTTACATAGTAGAAAAGAAACAATGGGAGCGATTTCTCTGACGAGAGAAATCGCTCCTTTTTTCGTGCCGTAAAACGTGTGCGGCAACTTTACATCGTTCTACCAGCCCCTCTGAGAAGTCGTTTCTTCGCGGCCGCCGTTCGTGCTACTCGCGGCCGAAGGTAATGCTACTCGCGGCCGAAGGTAGCACGAACGGCGGCCGCAAATCGATAACTTGTTCTTATCTCTGTTCAGACAGTCTGTCAGTCACGTATTTCTGCGCCTCCGTTAGCGTATTTTTTCTGTAATTTCAAATACCTGATAATAAAACGTTTATGGAACTAAGAGTGAAGTCGGGTGAAGTAAGAGTGAAGTGGAAATTTGGAATTTCATGCAAATCGGCTTTAACTTTGTAGGCGAACTAAAAACAGTAAGTAGGTGTCCAGAATTAGTTTATATTGAATTGTCGTATTATTTTGCTCCTACAGCTGTCTTGAAGAAGGAGCGTAGCGGGCTACGTGACTGATGAAAGACAGTTGTAGGGGCAAAAGAATGCGGCAAGGCAATATTAAATTGGTTTGTCCCTGCGTGGATAGTATAAAATAATTTTGAACACCTACTTAACTATCGGTAATTTACCAATTGAGCGTGCAGTCGAAGAAGTGAGGTGGGGCTGGCTGAAATATAATAAATTTCAGAGATACCAAAAGCAAGGCAGAAGATCTCGACCTCTATATAAAGCGCCTATGAGTCTGGCGTGATGCGGCAGGCATGGGAGATGGCGCCTACTCATTATATATAATATATATAGATATGTAGGAGGCATTCTGATGTTTCTGCCTTACGGCATCCCGTTGGATGGGGGGGGCAAAATGCAGAAAATTCAAGGTTGGTAAAGAGGTGCCAGCGCCCCCAGCTTGCAAAAGCCAATAAATAAAAAAGCATGGAAACAGAAGATTATATCTCAGACTTTATCAACTACTTGAAGGTGGACCGCGGAATGTCTGTGAACACCATCGCCACCTATCATAGCGATTTGCGCTGCCTGGAGTGTTTTCTCAGAAGCCAGGAAGAACAGTTGGATTGGACGCTGGTTGACCGCGACCGCGTGCGCCTTTGGGTGGCCAGCCGTATGGAGAAAGGCGTGAAGCCCCAGACCATCAAGCGGTCGCTGAGCTCCCTGCGCACCTTCTTTCGTTATCTGGAGGTGCGCGATGTCATCAGTGTCAATCCGATGTCGCTCATCCCCAATCCCAAAACGCAGCGCGTTCTCCCCTCATACGTCCGTCAGGCAGAAATGGACCGTCTCTTCGATGAAGTGCATTTCGAAGATACCTATATCGGCCACCGCGACTATATGATTTTGCTCACGTTCTACACCACAGGCATTCGCGTCTCCGAACTCTGCGGCCTTGACGTGGCAAGCATCAGTATGGACCGCATGGAACTTCGCGTGCTGGGCAAGCGCAATAAACACCGCGTCGTGCCCTTCGGCAAGGAACTCGCAGAATGCCTTGCCACCTATCTGCAGCGGCGAGAAGCATGGTGCGGATTTCCAGACGGTGCCCTCTTTCTCAACGAAAGGAAGGGGCGGGCGAACTCATCGCAGGTGAGGGAAGCCGTCAAACGCCGTCTCAGCCTCGTCACAACGCAGCGCAAGCGCACCCCGCACGTTCTCCGCCACACTTTCGCCACCGTGATGCTCAACAACGGCGCCGACCTCGAAGCCGTCAAAGACCTCCTCGGCCATGAAAGCGTGGCCACCACGCAAATCTACACGCACACCACCTTCGAAGAACTCAAGAAGGTTTATGAGCAGGCACATCCCAGAGAGAATGACAAGTAGTCTGCGCTTTTCGCCCCCTTTCCGGCGGGCGGTAAATGGCGCGAATCCCAAAAAAAGAAAAATCGAGAAAATAATTCCGTTTTTCCTTGGCGGTGCGGCAAACATTGACTATATTCGCTTTTGAAAAGCAACAAGCCGCAGGCGACAGACAAACTGCCATTGAGAACGCCCGCTACGGGCCAGAAGAGCGGCGAATATTCACTAACCCAAACCCCTTCCTCGAGAAGGAATAAAAAAGGAGGTCTATATGGATATCAGAATTCAGTCAGTACACTTCGACGCAACCGAAAAACTGCAAGCATTCATCGAAAAGAAAGTCGGGAAGATTGCCAAGAGCTGCGATCAGGCTGCAGGCGCAGAAGTAGTGCTCAAGGTGACTAAGCCAGAAACTGCCATGAACAAGGAGGTGCAAGTGCGCATCAACGTGCCGGGAGGAAACTTGCATGCTGAAAAAACAAGCGACACTTTTGAAGAGGCTATTGACCTGTGTGTCGATGCTTTACAGCGCCAGTCAGAAAAATACAAGGAAAAACATGTGGCTAAATAAAAAAAATATGCCAAAAGTTTTGCGCGTATAAAATAAATGTCTAACTTTGCAGCCGTTTGAAAGTCACACTTGCTTACGACTGCAAAGTTGACGCTTCACGGGCAAATACCAGAGTGGCCAAATGGGGCAGACTGTAAATCTGCTGGCTTACGCCTTCGGTGGTTCGAATCCATCTTTGCCCACAAAAGCGATGATAGAATAAATTTCTTTCATCGCTTTTGTTTTTTATCCTCGCCGGCGCGAAAATCCCCGCTACGCCGAAGGAGAAATGAAGGCGCACAAAGCTATGCGGCAGAGTTTCTTGCCCACATCAGGCAGACGCACCGAAGCATACAAGCACACCAGCGCCACCCAAATTTCCAAGCAAAAAACTTAGGACACCTCTAAACACATTACAAGAAAACATAACAACACAATGAAGGCACTTAAAGAACGCATCCTACGCGACGGGAAATGCTTCGAAGGAGGCATCCTCAAAGTCGACAACTTCATCAATCATCAGATGGACCCCATCCTGATGAAGTCAATGGCCGTTGAATTTGTCAGACGCTTTGCTTCAACAGACATCAACAAAATCATCACAGTGGAAGCAAGCGGCATCGCCCCCGCCATCATGGTGGGATACCTGCTGGAGCTCCCCGTTGTCTTTGCAAAGAAAAAAACGCCGAGCACAATGGAAAATATGCTCTCCACCTCTGTCTATTCCTTCACCAAGCAACGCTCCTACAGCGTATGTGTCAGCAGCGATTATTTGAAAAAGGGCGACAAGATTCTCTTCATCGACGACTTCCTGGCCAATGGCAACGCCGCCAAAGGTATCATCGATTTGGCCAAACAAGCAGAAGCTGAAATCGTTGGAATGGGATTCCTCATTGAAAAGGAATTTCAGCATGGCGGCGATGAACTCCGAAAACTCGGCATACACGTGGAATCGCTGGCCATCATTGAAAGTCTCGACAATTGCACCATCAAAATAAAAGAAGAGTAAATGGGCAACACAAAAAACTCCACCGCCACCACGCCGAACGCCACTTCTATACCCGACGCAACACCCCAAAACAGTTTGATTTACGGACTTGACGACCGACCACCTCTTCGCGAAGCCCTTTTTGCCGCCTTGCAGCATCTGCTTGCCATTTTTGTGGCCATCATCACGCCTCCGCTCATCATTGCGGGAGCCCTGCAAGCCGACATTGAAACCACAAGCACACTGGTCTCCACCGCACTGATTGCTTCTGGTATTTCAACCTTCATACAATGCCGCCGCATAGGTCCTGTCGGCTGCGGACTACTCTGCATCCAAGGCACAAGTTTCTCCTTCATCGGCCCCATCATCTCGGCCGGACTCTCAGGAGGCCTTGCAACAGTTTTCGGTGCCTGCATCGTCGGCAGCAGCGTTGAAATAGCCATCAGTCGCGTGTTGAAATACACCAAACACATCATCACGCCCCTCGTTTCAGGCATCGTCGTAACACTGATTGGAATGAGCCTCATAAAAGTGGGCATCACAGCCTGCGGAGGCGGCCAGGAAGCAATTGCCAACAACACCTTCGGATCCCTGCGCTTTGTTGGCCTTGCAGCCCTTGTCCTCGTCAGCATCATCATCTTCAATCGCAGTTCAAACAGATACCTGAGAATGAGTTCCATCGTGATTGGACTGGCCATCGGCTACATCGCCGCCTACCTCATGGGCATGGTCGATTTCTCCTCTGTCAGCGGACACAAGCTCCTCAACCTCCCCCACCCCTTTAAATACGGATTGAAGTTCGACCCCGCGGCCATCATTGGCCTCGCGCTTATCTACATGATAACAGCCATCGAAGCCTACGGCGACATCACGGCCAATTCCCTCATCTCTGGCCAGCCCGTCGAAGGCCCCCTCTTCGTCAAAAGAGCGTCGGGAGGCATCATGGGCGACGGCGTTGGCTCCTTGATATCAGGCTGCCTCTGCTGCTTCCCAAACAGCATTTTCGCGCAAAACAACGGCATGATACAGCTCACGGGAGTGGCCAGTCGTTACGTCGGCTATTTCATTGCGGCGATGCTCATCGTCCTCGGTCTCTTCCCTGTCATCGGCACAATCTTCAGTTTGATGCCAGGTCCCGTCTTGGGTGGAGCAACGCTTCTCATGTTCGGCACCGTTGCTGCTGCAGGCATCAAGATTATCGCCTCGCAGGAAATCAACAGAAAAGCCACATTGGTCATCGCCCTGAGTTTCAGCCTCGGATTGAGCGTGGAATTGGTACCAGAAATCTTGAGCCAATTGCCAACGACGTTGAAAAACCTCTTCTCATCAGGCATCACCACAGGAGGACTGACCGCAATTCTCTGTAACCTTGTCATCAGAATCAAGGAATAACAACGCCCAAAATCAAGAACAAAAATATAAGAAGGAAACGATCGTAGAGCAAGCAGTTCTACGGACGTTTCCTTTTTTCCATCCGCTTAGACAGAAACAACAAAATAAAACAAAAGTTATCCGTGCCTCATAGCACACACAGCGCAAACTTTATATAATACTATCAACACTCACAGGCATTGAAAGACTACATTTTTTCCAACTTCCCTACATCAATTTTTCATCAATACGAGGTAAACCATCCGGTCTCCCAGTCCCGTCGCTAATACTTTTCGGCGCACACCGTCCCGCGTGCGAGCGTATCTCATCCCAGACACGACCGAATCTCGACCCAGACGCGAGCGTATCTCGACCCAGGTGCGAATGCGTCTCAACCCGCGTGCGCTGACAAGTATAGGGATAGAACAACAAAATCCGTTGAAAACCAAGAGAACCGAAGAAAACCCTTTAACCTATTCCTTATTTACTTTTCATCAACGGGATATTGATTAAGGAGAGCGACTCTGACACGAAAAAATTCGTCAAGATTGTTGGAATAAATTCCCAAGAACCCAAGGCGTTCCAATAGCGGCACATGGGGCTTCATGGCTTCCTGCAGGATGCGTCGGTTGAAAAACATCCAACTCACGTCGCGCGGCACATGATCTTTGTATGTAATCTCTTTGTCTTTCATTTTCTGACAGTTTTTATTGAGCAAGCGGTCCAGAGCATATTTATTCGGATGATGGTGAAAAAATAATGCTCCTATAAGCGATACCATTCACCTACCCACAGGCAAAATTAAGCAACGGGGATTTACTGGATATTACAGAAAAATCACAATTTCGTTAAACACAAACTTCAGAACGCCAGTGTAATAAATTTGGATTCCGCGTTCAAAAAGCAGGACGTTTTTCTAAAAAGCAACAGAGGGGCAAACATACAACGTTCTCCTCAGTCGAATATTCTTGGCACGTTTCATTCTTTATGCTAACTTTGCAGATGATATGGACAGACGATTTTTCCGTCTGCACACACATCACTTTTATGCTGTACACAAATAAGTATCATGAAACTTAAGAATATTTCCATTGTTAATTACCGCAATATCTCGCAGGCCGACCTCTCGTTCTCTCCAAAGCTGAACGGATTTATCGGGAAGAACGGCATGGGGAAAACCAACGTGCTTGATGCCATCTACTACCTCTCATTCTGCAAGGGAACAATGAGCGCATCCGACGCGTTCAACCTGCGACACGACACGGAGTTTTTCATGATTCAAGGAGAGTATGAATCAGACGGCATGGGGGCCACCGAGGTGGTCTGCAGTTTGAAACGCGGCACAAGAAAACGCGTAAAATGCGATGGCAAAGACTACAAGCGCATTTCAGAACACGTGGGAAAAATTCCGCTTGTGATGCTCTCGCCCGCCGATTCCCAACTGGTGACTGGCGGAAGCGAGGAACGCCGTCGGTTTATGGATATGGTGATTTCGCAATATGACGCGGCCTATCTCAATGCGGCCATCCGATACGAACGCACACTGAAACAGAGGAATGCACTGCTCAAGGCTGAGGAGGAACCAGACAGGGGAGTGATGGATGTTTTAGAAGAAATGATGGGAGCTGATGCGGAAGTGGTGTTCAACGCGCGGCGGAATTTCGTCGAAGAGTTTTCCCCCATCTTCCAACGCCTCTACAGCCGCTTGTGTCCAGACAGCCGCGAGCAGGTCACAATCAAATACGACTCCCACGGGTTTCGCGGAGCATTGCAACCACAACTGGCCTCATGGAGGGAACGCGAACGTCTGGTTGGCTATTCGCTGCACGGCGTTCACAAGGACGAACTCGTGTTGGAACTGAATGGTTATCCAGTTAAGCGAGAAGCGTCTCAGGGACAGACCAAGACTTTTTTCATCGCGATGAAACTGGCACAATATGTTTTTCTCAAACAACACGGAGAAAAACGTGTGCCATTGCTGCTGCTGGACGACATCTTCGACAAACTGGATGCTGAGAGAGTTGCACGCATCGTGGAATACGTTGGTGGAGAGGATTTCGGACAGATTTTCATTACAGACACCAACCGCAGCCACCTCGATTTCATCCTGGCACATTCAAATTTAGACTACAGGCTGTTTTACGTGGAAAACGGAACAGTGGGTCCGCATGAATGACATGAGGAAAGGGCAAATGCAATAATCTCAAATACGCTCATGGCATCATTTGCCTGAACACCAACTAAGTAATAATAAAAAAATAACTTGACCAATTTTGTGGAGTTAGATGTTATTTTTTCACCATTACTTAGTTCAATTGCCCAACCATGCAGTACACTTGAAAAGAAAAACAGAGAAAGAATGGAACGAAGAAAATCAGAACTGCTCGATGACGTGATTATGCGGTTTATGCGTCAGTCGGGCTTGGAAATGCCGCTCAACCAATATCGACTGATACAATCGTGGGCTGACGTAGCGGGACGGCTCGTTGCAGAACAAACGAAGGAAATTTTCATCCGCAACCAGACGCTATACGTGCGCGTGACATCTCCAGCAATGCGTGCCAACTTGATGATGAACCGCACTCGACTGACATCGCTACTCAACAAACAAGTGGGGGCTGACGTGATCACGAATATTGCCCTGATGTAGGTTTGTACAAAAAAGACAACTTGGCAAAGCCGACCGATAAACACAGGGCAAGGCTTTGCCAAGTTGTTGTTGTTTGGGGCATCAAATCTTAAATGCGCCCTGCAATAAGGAAGAAAGAAACTATCTCCTGTAATCAGGCATTCCTTCTTCCACCCAGGCCATCACATTGGCGGGCGCCTGACGATGTTGGAGCTGGAATTTCATAAAGTCCATATAGGGGGCAACATGGGAGAAGAAGGCGTGATATCCCTGACAGAGGTAATTATGTCCCCTCTCTCCATCGGCCGACGTTGAGAAGCGGTTTTTGGGACATTCGCCATGACAGGCCATGAGAAATTCACACTCCTGGCACTGACGCGTAAGAAGCCGCTTTTTGTTTTGTCCAAATGTGCGTAACGACTGCTGTGATGTGAGATCCTTGAGCGGAGTGTCGTTAAGGTTGCCCAACTTAAATTCGGGGAAGACGAAATGGTCACAGACATAAAGGTCCCCGTTGTGTTCCATGGCTGTGGCATGTCCGCAGGTTTCCGCCAGAGAGCACACCGAAGGGGGCTGCCCCACCCAATTGGCCAATGTGGAATCGAAAATCTGGATGAAGTATTCACCGACATCATGGCGCACCCACTCGTCGAAAATGGCGTTAAGGAAACGTCCCCACGCCTCCGGAGTGATGCTGAAGGGCGTCATTTCAGCAATGGCGCCTTCTATCGGGGAGGCAAGCACGCGGCCATCCGGATGACGAAAATAGCGCTCCACGATTGGAGTAAACTGAATGTAACGGCAACCAATTTCCTTGAAGAAGCGATAGAACTCAAGCGGACGCTCCACATTGACATCGTTGACAACGGCCATGGCGTTCCACATGACATCGTGTCGGTTGAGTGTTCGAATGCCCCTCATCACCTGTTCCCAAGAAGCCTTTCCGAAACGGTTTCGGCGATAGCAGTCGTGCATGTCCTGCGTGCCGTCGATAGAGACACCTACAAGAAAATTGTTTTTCTTGAAAAAGCGAGCCCATTCATCCGTGATGAGAGTTCCGTTGGTCTGAAAGCAATTATCAATATGCTTGTTTCCAGCATATTTCCGCTGCAACTCCAACGCCCGTTCATAAAATTTGACCGGACGCATCATTGGTTCTCCGCCATGCCACGTGAAAAGCACACTATCGGATGTCTGCAACTCGATATACTCTTTGGTGAATTTCTCAAGAAGTTCGTCTGTGATGAGATGGCGTTTGCTCTCGGCATAAAGGTTTTTCTTTTCGAGATAATAGCAATAGTCGCAGGCCAAATTGCAGCTTGCGCCTGCCGGTTTGATCATGACGTAGACGGGGTTTTGAAAGGCGACGTAGGTTTCGGACATGATGCGTGTTGAGATTAAACAAAATGAAAGCCACACAGCACCCTCCTACGAGGCTTTTGTGGGGCTCTCATTTTAAAAAAATCAATATAAGCTGGTTACAAGTTTTTCAACATTAGATGTTGTTCTTTTCAATGTCCTTGAAGTACTTGTAAGTGCCATGTTTGATGTCTTCGCAAGCAGCCTCGTCGCAGACGATGATGCCATGCTGATGCATTTGGAGAACAGAAATCGTCCACATCTGAGTAACTGGGCCTTCGATGGCAGCCTGGAGCGCACGTGACTTGTTGTGGCCGTTGCAGAGGATAAGCACTTCCTTGGCGCTCATAACAGTGCCTACACCAACTGTCAAAGCCGTTGCAGGAACGTTTTCAGGATTGCCTCCGAAGAAGCGTGAGTTGGCAACACGTGTGTCAGTTGTCAACGTCTTCTGGCGAGTGCGGCTGGTGAGGGCGCTTCCCGGCTCGTTGAAAGCGATGTGGCCGTCAGGACCGATGCCACCGATGAAGAGGTCGATACCGCCTGCTTCTTCAATCATCTGCTCGTAGTGAGCGCATTCTGCTTCAAGGTCTTCAGCGTTGCCGTTGAGGATGTGGATGTTTTCCTTCGGGCAGTCGATGTGGTTGAAGAGGTTGGTGGCCATGAATGAGTGGTAGCTCTCTGGATGCTCAACAGGCAGACCAACGTATTCGTCCATATTGAAAGTCAACACGTGCTTGAAGCTGACGCGGCCTTCCTTGTTGGCCTTCACCAAAGCCTTGTACATGCCGATAGGAGAAGAGCCTGTTGGCAAACCCAAAACGAAAGGCTTTTCAGCTGTTGGCTGTGCAGCGTTGATTTTATTGATGACATACTCAGCTGCCCACTGTGACAACTTCTCGTAATCCGGTTCAATGATAACTCTCATGATAAAATATGTTTTTTATATGGTTTGATTTTTTAGTCTAACGCAAATTTAGCCAAACTTTATAATTCGACCAAGCAAAAAATGCTTTTCTTTCCCGCGCCACTCAAAAGAAAAAATATTTTGGTAACAGGGGACAGAAAAACGACGTTTATTGGGAAAAGCCATGCCTCTCTCCGCCCCTTTCATGCTTTGTCAGAGACTAGACTGCCCCACGTTGTTCTTCCAAAAAAGCGGCGAAAATCCGGGCTGCCGTTTCAACCATTTTGACACAAGGGCGTTTGGCATAATATGCGCTGGTGCGTTCTGAAGCCTCTGCCGTTTCTGCTTGTTGCTCCTTGGGTTTCAAGCCGAGCAATTCCGCACAAATGAGCGATCCATTCTCATTCTTGAATTTTTCAGCCAACGCCTGCACCACTTTATAGTTGGCGGATTTCCCGGCACGGTCATCGCCCTCTGTGGCTCCTGTTTCGAGTCCTGCCAAAAGAAACATGCCACAGGCAGCGCCACAGGTCATGCGCATGCGACCGATGCCGCCGCCGAAAGAGGCTGCCATGCGCAGAGACTGTTCCCGAGTGAAACCATAAAGGTCGGCAAAGGCTGCGACGACCGATTGCGAACAATTGTAGCCAGCCTTGAAATTGGCAACGGCCTGCTCTATTCTGTCTTCAAACATGATTGTTTCTGATTTTTTGGTTATCTTCGCATATCGGTAGCATCAAAAAACTTTCCAAAACAATGGCGGCAACGCGCAGACAACGCTGGCGGCCGCAACTGAGACCTCTACAACGGAAGTTCATTTTTGGGGGAAACATTCCCCGACCAACATATTCCGATGGCGGTTTTCCGATCTCCTACCTATTTTATGCGATTATGAAAAAGATATTACTTATTATGACTGCGAGCCTTCTGACAGCTTGCGGCAACAATTTTGATGAGCGCCTTAAGGACGAGGCCGAACAACTCACCAAGAAGCATTGTCCACAACAGGTTGATGACATCACCACGCTTGACAGTGTTGTCTACGACATGGAACGACGCACCTACGTCAGATATTTCACACTGGCAGCCGACGCTGTTCCCGTGGCAAAAGAAAACCGTCTGGCCGTGAAAGCAACACTGACGGATGAACTCAAAAACGATGCCAGTTGGAAACGCGTCAAGGACGAAAAAATCAATTTCGAATACGTCTACCGCGATGCCAGCAACGGCACTCTGGCTTTCACCATACGTCTGGAACCTGCCGACTATCAGGCTCGCCGGTGAAAACATTCCCAGAGCCAAGGGCCACCGAATACGCACAAAGCCATTCTTCATACGAAAAAATAAATTCGCAATGAAGAATGGCTTTGTCTATAAGCGGGCAACCTTAAGGAACCCCGTTTTAGGAATACGTGAAAACAACGGAAAGCACTTATGCTTCTGGCTTCATGTTGGTATAAACCGTCTGGACATCGTCAAATTCTTCCAAACGCTCAACCATCTTGTCGATACTCTCGCGCTCTTCTGCAGTGACGTCCTTAAGGTCATTAGGAATGTAGGTGAATTCAGCACCGATTACTTCGTAACCGTTTTCTTCCAAATGGCTCTGAATCTGTCCGAAGCTTTTCGGATCGCCATAGATGGTGATGCTGCCTTCTTCCTCATCTTCGTCATATTCGTCTTCCACCCCATAGTCGATGAGGTCGAGAATCATTTCGTCCATATCAATGCCGTCTTTCTTCTTGAAAGAGAAGACACACTTGTGGTCGAAGAGATAGGCCAACGAACCCATTGTACCCAAGTTACCATTGAATTTATTGAAGACAGAACGAACGTCGCCAACAGTTCGCGTAGGATTGTCGGTCAGCGTGTCCACGAAAATGGCAACACCGTGAGGACCGTAGCCTTCATAAGTCATTGTTTTGTATTCGCTCTGGTCTTTACCCATTGCGTTCTTGATGGCACGCTCGATGTTGTCCTTCGGCATGTTCTCACGCTTGGCCGTGGCAATGATGGCACGGAGAGCGGGGTTGTTCTCAGGTTCCGGACCACCGGCTTTTACAGCAACGGCAATCTGCTTACCGATTTTCGTAAACGTCTTGGCCATGTGACCCCAACGCTTTAATTTGGTAGCTTTTCTATATTCAAAGGCTCTTCCCATTGGTTTTTATGTTTTTGTTTGTTGTATATTCTGGTAAGTAATTGTGAAAGAACAAGTTGATCAATTTTGACAAGGTATAAAGATATAATTCCTTACCCTTCAAAAGGCTTCAAGTTATTTTTTACCATTACGTATAATAATGCTTGAACGTACTGAGCAGATATAATCAGCGCAATTTGGCACCAAGCTGCTTTTCGAGATTAGCGATGATTTTACTCATGACGGCATCCGTCTGCTTGTCGTTCATCGTCTTGGTCTCATCCTGCAGCGTGAAGTTGACGGCGTAGCTCTTCTTGCCAGCCTCAAGATTCTTGCCTTCGTAAACGTCAAAGAGGGTGACTCTCTTGAGCAATTTCTTCTCCGAGGCACGAGCAATCTGCTCGATTTGGGCAAACTCAACACTGCTATCAACAAGCAACGCCAAGTCGCGGCTCACTGCCGGATATTTGCTAATTTCGCGGAAGCTCACGTCGCCCTTACGAAGTTTCTTCATGAGGAGCGTCCAAGCAATATCGGCATAAAACACTTCCACCTCAACTTCAGGCATAAGGGCTTTCTTCAACACACCGAGTTCCACGTAAACGCGGCCATTGCGGTCGGTGACAGCCAAAGATTTGCTGAACAAATCGCTCTTGCCATCGGCCACCTTAAACTCGCGAAGCTCAACACCGAGTCTCTGCAAAATGCCCCACACGTTGGCCTTCAATTCATAAACGCTTGAATTTTCATCGGGATGCGCCCAAGAACCTTCTACACGTTTACCCGTAAGCCACAAGCCCAAATGACATTCTTCCGTGTAAGGAGCAAGTGGTTTTTCAGGATTGCGCTTACTGGCATTATAATGGTAGCAATTTCCAAACTCAAAGAGGCGCAAGTTTGTCTGTTTGCGATTGACATTGTGCAACACCGTTTCCAAACCTCCGAACACAAGCGTCTGACGCAAAACGCCAAGATCGGAACTCAGCGGGTTAAGCACGCGCACAAGACAATCTGCTGTTTCGTCCGTCAGTTCTTTATAATAGGCCTCCTTGGTGAGGGAGTTGTTCAGAATTTCGTTGAATCCCTGACCAATCAGCTGTTCAGAGATGATGTTCTGCAACTTATTGGCACGATCAACATCCCCCTGAATGGTCAGGCTCGACTTGACAGAAGTTGGAATCTCAACATTATTGTAGCCATAGATGCGCAGAATATCTTCAACCACATCACAAGGACGCTGAACATCCACACGATAGGCAGGAATTTCCAGACGCAACCCCGTTGTAGATTCGCTCAGGACTTTCATATCCAACGAAGTCACAATATCCTTGATGACGTCAACAGGAATATTCTTGCCAACGAGGTCGTGAACATATTGATAATTGAGGTCAACGAGGAACGACTTCGTCAATCCAGGAGCCTCCACGTCTTTGATGTCCATGGCAATCTGTCCGCCGGTCAGTTCTCGAACCAACATAGCAGCCTGCTTCAAGGCATAAATCTGTCCGTCTGGATCAATGCCGCGCTCAAAACGGAAAGAAGCATCAGTGCTCAAACCATGACGGCGGGCGCTCTTACGAATCCACGTTGGGTGGAAATAGGCGCTTTCCAAGAGCACGTTCTTGGTGGTCTCATAAGTGCCAGAACCCTTGCCGCCAAAAACGCCGGCAATACACATAGGAGCCTTTGCATTGCAAATGGCAAGGTCGCGCTCAGAGAGTTTGTGTTCTTCGCCATCAAGCGTCACGAAAGGCGTACCCTCCGGCATCGTGCGAACAACCACCTTCTTGCCCTCAATCATATCAGCGTCAAAACAGTGTAGCGGCTGGCCATAGGCAAACATAATATAGTTAGTCACGTCAACCACGTTGTTAATCGAACGGCAACCAATAGTCTCCAATTTTTCTTTCAACCATTCAGGGCTCTCGCCAATCTTGCAATTCTTGATGGTGACCGCACAATAACGTGGGCAAGCTTCTGCATTTTCCACCTCAACTTCAATATCAAGGTCGTGGTTGTCAACGCTGAAGCCGTCGGCATCTGGACGATGCAAGCTCGTTTCATAGCCATTACGACGCAACCAAGCATAGAAATCGCGGGCTACGCCATAATGGGAGCAGGCATCCGCACGGTTTGGCGTGATATCCACTTCGATGACATAGTCGCTTTCGAGCTTGAAATATTCAGCTGCGGGCATACCGACAGGGGTATCCTCCGGCAATACGATGATGCCGTCGTGACTGGTGCCAACACCGATTTCGTCTTCAGCACAAATCATACCGAGACTTTCAACACCGCGCAACTTCGATTTTTTGATGGTAAATTCCTGATCTCCGTCATAGAGCGTTGTGCCGAGTGTGGCCACAATCACCTTTTGTCCGGCAGCCACATTATGTGCTCCGCAAACAATCTGTACGGGGGCTTCCCCTCCGAGGTCAACAGAGCAGATGTGCATGTGGTCGGAATTGGGATGTGGCTCGCAAGTGAGCACATGTCCAACGACCAAACCGCGCAGCCCGCCCTTGATGGCCTGCACCTCTTCAACGCCGTCAACTTCCAGACCTATACTAGTCAAAGCGTCGGCCACTTCGTTTGGAGAAAGACTGAAATCAACATATTCTTTCAGCCATTTATAAGAAATATTCATATCTGTTTACTGATAATTCTCTTGTATCTATACGAACCGAATCTCTGCATCAAGAATGCCGAGATAACAGCCCATTATAATTGCGTGGCAAATTTAGCATTTTTTCTTGACACTTAGGGGCGTTTCTACTTTTTTTTGGGGAAAGCGAAGGCGGCACAACTAAACAGAAGTCCACGTTATTGTCGAAACACCTGTGCGAACGTTGGGAACTTTCCCCTAATATTTTAATTTCCCATATTTTCCCTTATACCACAACTGCCAGGCATTGACCATATTTTGCCAAATCACATAGGCGCCTGGAGCCACTGCGGCCAAAGGATTCAAAAATGTCAGCGTGAGCCAAATCCCAACCACCGTATTTTTCTGGCCAAGGGCCTGTCCCGCACTGATGCTCGCACCAAACGGCCGCCCCACGGCTTTGCCGATGGCAAACTGCGCAATGGTCACAACAAGCGGCAGGAGCAACAGAAGTGCCAGTAGCCATCCGCCCACTCCGGAATGGGTGATATTTTTTACGGTGACTCCCGTAACGATGGAGAGATTGATACACCACAGATAGAAAGCGAGGTTTTTCCGGCGCTTCACTTTTTCTACGAAGCCCGGCACCACCCTGCGACTCAGCAAGGCCAACAGCAAGGGAACGACCAGCACCACCGTCACGTTGCGCAACACCATCAAAAAGGCGGAGAGGAACGTGATGTCGGCGCTCTTTTCAACCATCGGAAAGAATAGGGGAATAATCACCATGGTAAAGACATTGGCGATGATGGTGTAAGTGGTAAGCGAACCGATACTGCCACCTAACTTCTCTGTCACCACTGGCGCGGCTGCAGCCGTTGGACAAATGACACAAATGAAGACGCCCTCCAACACCAGTTTTGTATCGGCATTAGAAGTAAGGCAGATGAGGGCAACGAAGAGTGCGGCGAGCGAAGTGCGGATGAGTTGCAGAATGAAATGCCACAAGCGCGGTTTCATCTCCCTAATTTCGATTTTGCAAAAGGTCACATAAAGCAAGGTGAATAGCACGTAGGGCATCAAGCCAGCAACAAATGGGCCGGCAATTTCGCCGAAGGGTTCAAGGACGGAGATGTTGGCGAAAAGAAGATAGACCACTGTTCCCACCATCAGCGAGCATGGCAACGACCATTTCTTGGCAAACGCAATGATATTCATATTTCTTAAATCTTGATTCTTCTGTTTTCTTCCTCAGCATCGGCCCCGCAAGTAGGTGTTCAAAATCATTTTATAGTATCCATGCAGGGGATGACCAGTCTAAACTAATTTTGAATACCTACTTATCATCAAGCAGAGTTGCTGCTTATTTTTCATCGGTGGCACTCAAAAAAATAACAGGGAACGGATGCAGAATTGCTGATTATCCTGCACCCGTCCCCCCATCATTATTTTTTGTTTTTGATTCCGAAATCGTCTCCGGGATAAAGCGTTTCCCACCATAGTTTCTGTCCCTTCAGCCAATAAGCGAACCAGGCAAAGATGGTGTTCTGCCATGCTTGGCGCTTAGCATAATTGGCAATGTAGTGGTTTTCACCATCCACCTGAACATAGCTTACGGGGCGACCAAGGATGCGCAAAGCCGTGAAGAGCTGCTGACTTTCGTTGGTTGGCACGTTTGTATCGGCCGTTCCATGAAGCAGGAGCAGGGGCGTGTGGATTTTGTCGGCATTAAAGAGCGATGACTGCTTGGTGTAGAGGTCGGGATTGTTCCAAGGGAAACTGCCATACTGGGCTGTTTGTCCGTAAGAATATCCCCAGTTTCCGCCACCCCAATAGCTGGCAATGTTTGAAATGCCAGCATGAGAAATGGCCGCAGCAAAAATGTCGGTGCGCGTTTGGAGATATTGCGTCATGAAGCCGCCATAAGAAGCACCGATGCAACCGATTTTCTTACCATCGACAAAACTGTGTTCCTCCACGAATTTCTTCGTGCCCTCAATGATATCGTCTGCTGAACCCTGTCCCCAGGTGTTGACGTGACGCGCTGCAAATTCCTGTCCGAAGCCGATGGCCCCGCTGGGTTCCACAACGTAAACGACATAGCCTTGTCCGGCAAATACTTGGAAGGGATATGGAAGGAATTCCAACTGCTTCGTTGTCGGCGTGCAACCGCCGTAATAATAAACGATCATTGGATATTTCTTCGTTTTGTCGAAATTGACTGGAAGCACATAGAAGCCCTTGATGGTGTCGCCTCTCGAAGATTTGAAATCCCAGTCGTTGACCTCTCCCAATGCCACGTCGCCAAAGAGCTTGTCAAAACTGATGTCGCCAATCTGCTTGGTTTTTGGCTGTTCAGAAGAGAGGGTGCAAAGATACATGTCGCGAGCGCGGGTGCCAGTCTGTCCGAAGAACACGGCACGCGGAGTGCTCTGAGCCTCAGCGATAGAGATGCCGCCCAAACAAGTGACGGGGAGCTTAAAGCGGGTCACCTTGAGCGTTTTCGGATTCAAACGGAAATAACTGATGTCATAACCATCGTCGGCCTTGAAATAAATATTGCCGTCGCCGTACGACCATGTGAAGCTATTAACCGATGGTTTGAAATTCTTCAAGATTGGCTCCACTTTTTGGGTGGCAAAGGTGTATCGGTAGAGACGATAGTCGAATCCGTTCGGAATCATGCCCTTAGGCACTTCGTTTCCGATATTGTCGAATGCCTGCGGAGAAGCTGAGATGAGCAGCTGCTTGCCGTTGGGCGAATATTTCAGACCATTCAAGAACGTGGCATCACTAAAAACGGTATCCACCTTTCCCGTGTAGGCATCCATTTCAACAACCGTCTGGCGATTGAAAGGACGTTTCGTGGCGTCAAAGCGGTCGAAACTCATCAAGAGGCGCTGGCCGTCGGAAGAGATGTCGTTGAGCCAAACAGAAGTTTGGCCAAATGTTAGCGGCTGCATCTGATGGGTTTTGAAATCATAACGGTATAAGGCGTTGCGATTACGCCAGCCACCCATGCGGTCGTCGGGTTCTTCAATGCGCTTGAGGCCCGGAACGAGTTCATTACGCCCCTCTATCGTACGCGAGAAAATGGCGTAATCTTCCTTGGGCGAAAGCGTGAAGCCTCCTGCTGGCAGATTTGTGGCCACCACTTCCTCGGTCAAAGTTTTCGGATGGAACTTCACCATTTCGATGCCCTTGGGAGTTTCGCGCGTGAAATAGAGAATGTCGCTGTGGTGCAGCCAGCTATAACGCAAAAAAGCGCTGCTGCGAAGGATATCTTTTCCCGCATTGAGATCCGTTAGCACTGAGCGGTAAACAGCCGAACCATCGGGCTTCATATAGTAATACCCCGTCAAGAGATATTGTCCAGATGGAGAAAGTGACACCTGACTATAGTGTTCGCCCTCGTTCATCAGTTTGACGGTGTAAAGCTTCTTCTGGTCTTCGCCAACTGTCAATCCTTCCAAAGACTTGCCAGTAACATTGACCACAAACGAGTCGCGGCTCTCTGGCTTGGCCATATTGACTATGGTGATTTCTGTGCGTCCTGGTGTCAATTGCAAATCGCCAAGCGATTTTTCCTCACCATTGACATAGGTGCGTTTGTTGCTCATGTGGGGCACGGAAACCGACACCTTCATGAAGCGGTCGGCATTCAATGCGAAACGGAAAGCCTGCATCGTGCAGACATTCTTTTTCGAGCCAGCTGACAACATTGTACCTTTGACAATCTGACTTTTGAAGTCATTGCCCTTCACAATCAGTAAAGCGTTTTCCTTCATCACGCTCTGGATGTCGAATGGTTTGCCCTGCAAATTCAAGGAATCTGTTTGATATGGAGCGTGAAACTCCATAGCAGGCGTACAACGGGCCGTGTTGACACTTATTGTGTCGGCAGACATGGCCGTTAGCGCACACCAGCCTAAAAGGGGTAAGAATGACATTTTTAGTTTGTGTTGTTTGTGTGTTTGTGAATGATATTTTTTACCGGGCTCGCCGGCAAGCTACTTTCATCTATTATTCTTGCGGGATAGACAGGCAGATGTCTGAATCCATTTTCCTCAGAAAAATCCAGATGCCTCGTTCTCCACTCCAAAGCGCCCGAAAGTTGGGAGCAAGCGCCCCACCTCACTGTCAGCCCTCTCTCAATTTCTGAAAATCCTTCTTTCTCAGCTTGAACGAGTTTGTGAGATACTTGTCTCTGACGACCTGATTGTCTGCCAATTCCTCTGGCGTTCCCTGAAAAAGGATGCGCCCCTCAAAGAGCAGATAGGCGCGATTGGTGATGCAAAGCGTCTCTTCAACGTTATGGTCTGTGATGAGAATGCCAATGTTGCGGTCTTTAAGCTTCCAGACAATATATTGAATATCCTCGACAGCAATGGGGTCCACACCGGCAAACGGTTCGTCGAGCATAATAAATTTAGGGTCGATGGCCAGACAACGGGCAATTTCCGTTCTTCGGCGTTCGCCTCCAGAAAGACGATCGCCATAGTTTTTCCTGACCTTTTCCAAGCGAAACTCCTTAATGAGGCTCTCCAACGATTCGCGCTGTTCCTCCTTCGATTTACCAGTCATTTCAAGCACAGAAGCGATGTTATCCTCCACGCTCATTTTCCTGAACACAGAAGCCTCCTGCGCCAAATAGCCGATTCCGGCCTTGGCACGTTTGTAGACTGGAAAGTTCGTTATCTCCTGGTCGCCGAGAAAAATGCGGCCACCATTGGGAACGACCAATCCTGTTGTCATATAAAAAGAAGTGGTTTTTCCAGCACCGTTCGGCCCCAAGAGCCCAACGATTTCTCCTTGCTTCACATCAAAAGACACGCCGTTGACAACTGTTCTCTTGCCATATTTTTTCACCAGACCTTCCGTGCGCAAAACCAAGCGCTCTTCATTGGAAGTTTCTGCGGGCTGCAATCGTATATTGTCCATTTTGTTTTATACTCAAGTGATAATTCGTCTTCTCATTGGTTTCCAGCGTCTTCAGCACGCTCTGCTTTCTTGGCTTCATTCCAGATTTCGTCCATTTCAGCGAGCGACATATCTGTCAGCTGACGACCTTGCTTAAGCGTATGCGCCTCCAGATAGTTGAAGCGGCGGATGAATTTACGGTTGGTCTTTTCCAGAGCATTCTCTGGATTTATCTTATACAGTCTGGCCGCATTGATGAGTGAGAACATGACATCGCCAAATTCCTTCTCCATGTCATCCTGGTTCCCCTGCTTCGCTTCAACTTCAAATTCGGAAATTTCCTCCTTCACCTTGTCCCACACCTGCGTGCGGTCTTCCCAGTCAAAGCCAACGTTGCGTGCTTTATCTTGTATGCGATAGGCTTTTATCAGCGCCGGCAAAGCGTCTGGCACACCGCTCAAAACCGTTTTGTTTCCGTCTTTCTCTTTCTGTTTCAGCAATTCCCATTGTTCGCTCACAGCCTGCGCCGTATTGACGTCTGCCTGCGCCTGTCCCTCTGGCGGAAAAACATGGGGATGACGGAATATCAATTTGTCGCAAAGATGGTTACACACATCCGCCATATCGAACGCGCCATGCTCCGAACCGATTTTTGCATAAAAACAGACATGCAGCAACACATCGCCCAACTCCTTACAGATGTTGGCGTCATCGTGCTTCATGAGTGCATCACAAAGTTCATAGGTCTCTTCAATGGTGTTTGGCCTCAGGCTCTCGTTGGTTTGCTTACGGTCCCAAGGACATTTAACGCGCAACTCATCAAGAACATCCAGCAGACGTCCGAAGGCCTGCAACTTTTCTTCACGTGTATTCATATCAACATTAAGAATATTCCGATTTCTTTTTCCGGTGGGGCATAAACGCGCACACCGCCCTATTTATCTGCATGCAAATTTACAAAATAATTACCATGTGGGCTGCAAACTTTCAGATATCGCTGCATCCGCCTTCGTTTTTTCATCGTACTATCATATTTTTACTGATTACAAGGACCGAGAAATACATAACAAAAACCTCGTTCGCGGAATGCCAACTTTAAGTACCACAGCCATTCTGCGCCCCCACTTATTCCGCAACAGTTCCCCCACTTAAGCAGAAAGAATACATACAGATCAAAAATCAACCACCTCGTAACGTAAATTAATGTTTTTCCATCAGTCAATAATCAGAAAATGAGTAAATTTGTGATTGCTTTAATCTCCAAGAAAACATGACCAAGCCACAAAACATATTCATTTTCACACTCTTATTTTCTGTTTTACTGGTCCCCAACGACGCTTTTGGCAGAAAAAAAGACCGCAACAAACATGGACGTGAAGACATTGGCGCCATGCTTGAACCCGACGCCATGCCGATACGGGCTATACAAGACCGCAACGCCCTGGCTGCGCAAAGCATGCCTTTTTATACGCATAAGGGAAATATCAACACGAAATACAAAGAGGGCATTGACGTTTCGCATTACCAAGGCACCATTGACTGGCAACGCGTGGTTAGAAGCACGAACATCTCCTACGTTTACCTCAAAGCAACGGAAGGGGCCAACTATGTGGACGACACCTACCGGCGAAACCTTACTGAAGCCCGACGTGCCGGATTGAGCGTTGGCAGCTATCATTTTTACCGCGCCAGCGTGTCGCCGCAGGAGCAATTTAACAACATCGTCAGAAATATCAAGCCGGCGGAGCAGGACCTTGTCCCCATCATTGACATTGAGCACCGTGGCAACGTTTCTGAGGAGCAGTTCATCAGAGACCTGACAGAACTAATCAAGAAGGTTGAACAGTATTACGGCAAAAAGCCATTGCTCTATTCCTACCAGAATTTCTACAACCGCCATTTCCTGGGGCTTTTCCGCCACTATCATTGGATGATTGCAAAATATCAGTCGGAGAGTCCAGTGTTGCTGGACGGGCGCGACTATATTATGTGGCAGTACACGTCGAAGGGAAGCATTGACGGCATCAAGGGCCACGTTGACCGCAGCCGCATTATGGGAAACCACAACCTCCAGACGCTTGGGATGTAGCGAACAAGCCAACAACAGGATTTTTCACAGACTGGCAACTGGAGGCTTTTCATGTGTATAATGGAGGAATTCTATAATGGAAGAATCAACGTAAGGAAATAATCCAGACCACCCGATTTCCGTTTTTTCTGGAAAACGCTATTAATTACTTAACCCTCATTAAAACGCTCACCTAAGCAAGGATGAATAAATTCAAGATACATTCGGACTTTGCCCCTATGGGAGACCAGCCGGAGGCCATCGCGCAACTGTCGCAAGGCATTGCAGACGGCGTTCCTGCCCAGACGCTCTTGGGGGTCACTGGCTCTGGAAAGACCTTCACCATTGCCAACGTTATCGCCAATGCGGGCAAACCGACATTGGTTTTAAGTCACAACAAGACCTTGGCAGCACAGTTGTATTCTGAATTTAAGGGATTCTTCCCAGAAAATGCGGTTGAATATTACGTGTCGTACTACGACTATTACCAGCCAGAAGCCTACATCGCTTCAACAGATACCTATATAGAAAAGGACTTGGCCATCAATGAAGATATAGACAAACTGCGTTTGGCAGCGACTTCCGCGCTTTTGTCGGGCCGCAAGGATGTGGTGGTGGTGTCATCGGTGTCTTGCATCTACGGTATGGGGAACCCTTCGGCGTTCTATGAGAATGTAATTGAACTGAAAGTGGGAGCGCAAGTATCTCCCAACGTCTTGCTGAGAAAGCTCGTTTCCAGTTTATACACCCGAAACGACGTGGCGCCAAAGGCTGGAAATTTCCGCGTGAAAGGTGACACGGTGGATATTTATCTAGCTTATGCCGACGAACTGCTGCGCGTTTCCTTCTGGGGCGACGAGATTGACGGCATTGAAGAAATTGACGCTTTGAACGGTTACAAACTGGCGGAATTTGAGGAGTATAAGGTTTACCCGGCCAACCTATTCCTGACTTCCAAGGAAACACAGGAAATGGCTATCCGAAAAATTCAAGACGACCTGAGGGAACAGGTGGCGCTCTTTGAAGAGGAGGGGAAAACGCTTGAGGCCAAAAGACTGCAAGAGCGCGTCAGCTATGACATTGAAATGATCAGAGAGCTGGGGCACTGCTCTGGCATTGAAAACTACTCCCGGTATTTTGACGGGCGCGAAGCGGGAACACGCCCCTACTGCTTGCTGGACTTTTTCCCTGATGACTTTTTGATTGTCATTGATGAAAGCCACGTGAGCGTTCCGCAAATCCGTGCTATGTATGGAGGCGACCGTTCCCGAAAGGAGTCGCTGGTCAACTACGGATTCCGCCTACCTGCCGCCATGGACAACCGCCCACTGAAATTCGAGGAATTTCGCGAACTGGCCAAGCAGGTGATTTATGTCAGTGCAACGCCCGACAATTATGAACTAAATGAAAGCGAAGGCATTGTTGTCGAACAGGTTATCCGCCCAACTGGCCTGCTTGACCCGCAAATAGAAGTGCGCCCGACGGACTTTCCCGTTGACGATCTGATGGACGAAATTCAAAAGGCCGTTGGGAACGACGAGCGAACACTGGTGACGACGCTGACAAAGCGAATGGCGGAAGAACTGACGGAATATCTGCTTAAAAACGGCATATCAACAGCCTATATCCATAGTGACGTTGACACCCTGGAGCGTGTCAAAATCATGGAGGACCTGCGGGCGGGGATTTACAATGTGCTGGTCGGTGTGAACCTACTTCGCGAGGGACTTGACCTGCCAGAGGTGGCATTGGTGGCCATTCTCGATGCAGACAAAGAAGGCTTCCTCCGTTCCCATCGCTCGCTGACACAAACCGCAGGACGCGCCGCAAGAAACGTCAACGGACGCGTCATCATGTACGCAAAAAAGATTACGCCTTCAATGCAACTGACCATCGACGAGACGGCACGACGACGCCTGAAGCAAATCCAGTTTAACGAAGCACACGGCATCACCCCAAAGGGCATTAAGAAGAACGTGAAGACCAACGAGCTGGCCCAGATGAGACAGAACGATGCCGAACAAAAGAACGCTCCCAAACCATACGGCACGGAAGAAAGGACTGTGCATGTTGCAGCAGAGGATTTTTCTGCCGCATACGGGAAAAAGAAATCAGAGACGACTGAGGAGCGCATCGAGCGACTGAAAAAGGCGATGAAAGAGGCTGCCGCCAGACTGGACTTCATTGAGGCCGCACAACTGAGAGACGAACTGCTTGCGCTTGAAAAAAAGAAATGAGGCAAAAATGCTTTAATACCTATTTATAATAAAATATGAGATTCTTGATATTATCAGACATACATGGTTCACGTCCGATTTTGGAAAAGGTCATGAAATTTTACGATAACGGACACTATGACATGCTCCTATTGCTCGGCGATTTGCTGAACTATGGTCCGCGCAACGGTGTGCCAGAAGGACTTGACGCACCAGGAGTGGTTGAAATTCTTTCAAAATACCAGAAAGACATCGTTGCCGTTAGGGGCAACTGTGACAGCGAGGTCGACCAAATGCTCCTCCCCTTCCCCATCATGAGTACCTATGCTATCGTTGCCGATGGAAAACACCGCATCTTCCTCACACACGGACACATCGTCAACGAAGGCAACCTCCCCCCAAAGGGCTGTTGCGAGGTGTTTTTCTACGGCCACACACATTTGTGTGGCATCAATCCTTCTGAAAACGGAGGCCCTGCTATATGCAACACAGGGTCGCCCACATTCCCCAAGGGTGGCAACCCGTCAACATTCGCCACGCTCGAAGACGGTGTCCTGTCGTTGAGACTCCTTGATGGAAGCGTTTTGAAGCAACTGAAGGTGTACTAAGTAATGGTAAAAAATAACTTGACCAATTTTATGGAGTAAGGAATTATTTCTTATACCTTGTTTTTTTGCCGTTTTTGAAAATACCAAAACCAACAAAAATACAGGTCAAAATTGATCAACTTATTCTTCCACCTACTAAGAAAAAGGGCGGCAACATTCCTCGCTGGCACCCAAAACAACGCTGGCAAATGCGTTTTTTAACAAGAGAATAAGGGGATACTGAAAAAATCGCTACCGCCAAAGCACATTATCTGATTTGTTTTGAATAACTTTGCATGCTATGGGTAGAATTCTTGCAATTGATTATGGTAAAAAGCGCACAGGGTTGGCTGTAACAGACCCCCTTAAAATAATTCCAGGCGGTCTGACAACAATCGACACCAAAGACCTCATGAAATTTCTGAAGGACTACATTGCGCGCGAAGATGTTGAGAAAATCGTGATTGGATGGCCGACACAGCTAAACGGCTGTCCGTCTGAAAACGCAGCGCGCATTGCCAATTTCATCAAAGCGTTTGAACGCGAAATTCCCAATTTCCCCATCGTTCGCTATGATGAGCGCTTCACATCGACCATTGCCCACCAAGTGATGCTGGATGCTGGACTCGGGAAAAAACGCAGGCAAAACAAGGCGCTGGTGGACGAAATCAGTGCGACGCTGATTCTGCAATCATACATGGGAAGCTCAATGATGTAAATCAAACTGTGACGTGTCCCAAACACCGATTTTGCCAGCCGGTTTATATCCAAGAAAATATGTATAATAAAGAAATATGATTTTACCAATTTACACATACGGACAGCCTGTGTTGCGAAAAACGGCTGAGGATATTACCATGGATTATCCTGAACTGCAACAACTCATCCAAGACATGTTTGAAACAATGGACCACGCCGACGGCGTTGGACTCGCCGCCCCACAGATTGGCAAAGCCATCCGCTTGGTGGTAATTTCCCTCGATGTCATGAAAGATGATTTTCCTGAATACAAAGACTTCCGCCACGCCTATATCAACCCCTATATCATTGAAACGGACAACAGCAAAACGGAATCAATGGAAGAAGGCTGCTTGAGCCTGCCAGGCATTCACGAACCAGTGCGCCGCCCAACGCGCGTTCATGTCAAATATATTGACGAACAGGGAAATCCTCACGATGAATGGGTTGAAGGATTTTTAGCACGCGTTATGCAGCATGAGTTTGACCATCTTGACGGACATGTTTTTGTCGACCACCTGTCTGCCCTGCGCAAGCAAATGATCAAAAGCAAAATTTCTGCCCTGCTGAAAGGGAAGGTGCGTTGCAGCTACAAGACGAAGGGCGCGAAATAAACAGGCCGGCACCCACATCAGACTGACGCACCCTGGAGTCTTAGTTCCAGCATCGCCGTTGGGCGAATGCAAGTCAGTCGACAGAAAATATTTGAAATCCTGTACGGTTTGTTCAATTTCCCTAAACCCCGACCAATATTGCGAAGGCAGTGGCACTCAGCCATTGCCTTTATGCAAGTAGGGAACAAAAACGATTCCTGTGTTTCATCCTTCCAGAAAAACCTCCATGACTAAGGCCAACAAACAGATAATGGCAACGTGGTGCAAACGTCTGACTGCCACCATTGCGTCGGCGCTTTTCTCCGTATGCCCGCTTTTATCACAAATAAACACCGACCAAGTGATTTTCATGGGAAGGAGTGCTCTGGCTTCAAGCGATTATCTGACCGCCATCCACTATTTCAACCAGGTCATTGAGGCCAAGCCATTTCTGTGGGAGCCTTATTACTTCCGTGCATACACCAAATTTATCCTTGACGACTACACGGGAGCGGAGGAAGACTGCACGAAATCCATCAACGCAAACCCGTTTCAAATTGGAGTGTACCAGTTGCGTGGTCTTTGCCGCATCCGCCTCGAACAATACGATAAGGCGGCAGAAGACTACACCAAAACCATTGCAGAAAAACCACAAGACGAGGGGGCATTATACAACCGCGGACTATGCCATCTGCAACTCAAAGAATATGACAAAGCGCTGAAAGATATTGACACACTGCTCAAATTCAAACCGAATTTCTACAGAGCCTACGCTATAAAAGCACAAATTTCTCTGGCGCAAAAAGACACCGTACAGGGCATCAATTACATTGACAAGCTCTTGAAATTGAATCCTGAGAATGCCGATGGATGGTCGTTTAAGGGAAGATATGCTCTTGAAAAAAAACGCTATGAGGAAGCCGATTCGTGTCTTTCCATCGCCATAAAACTACAGCCAAACAACTACGAATGCTATCTGGCGCGTGCCTTGGCCCGCCACGGGATGAACCTGTTTGGAGATGCCATTGCAGACTACGACAAAACTATTAGCCTCGTTCCGCAGCATTTCGTGGCACACTACAACCGCGGTCTTCTTCTGGCCTTGGTCGGGAGCAACAACAAGGCCATCGACGATTTCTCGTTTGTCATCAACAAGGAACCCGACAATGTCATGGCCATCTACAACCGCGCCCTGCTGAGAAAAGAAACGGGAGACTATCGCGGAGCTGCGGCTGATTTCACTAAAATCATACGGCAGTTTCCCAATTTCACCTATGGCTACTATGCCCGTGCCGAATGCCGCAGGAAATACGGAGACGTGCGCGGTGCGCTCAACGATGAGAGTGTTGTGGCACGCGCCAACTTAGACATGTTCTTCGGCAAATCATCACGTCGCTATCCCGTCAAACGTTGGCGACAAAACAACGACCACAGCCTCGACAAATACCAAGAACTCGTTGAGGATGCTGACAACGACTCCACAGGGTCGGCCTACGGAAGGATGCTCTCTGCTGATTTGTTTGGACGTGTGCAGAACAAAGCGACCGACAAGACGCTGATCCGCCCATTCTTGTTCACCTTCAATGCTCCGGCTGCCAACAAAAGATACCGGTCTGTTGCCTTCGTTGAACAAGCGGCTGAGATTTCGCAAAAGATGGCAGGTGTTGCACCACTTGAATTCTCTGCGGAATACGCACACAGCAGTTCCGATGAAAGCCAAAAGGCCGACAGGATAACTAATTGCAAGCGTTTCAAATCTGAATCCGACAGCCTGTTTGCACAGTCGGTGATTGCCTCAGACAGATATGATTACCCTTTGGCCAACAAACTGCTGCAGAAAGCGTCTGACGCCAACAGCAATGCCAAAATGAAATTTGTGCTTGACATCCAAAAAGCCACAATTTTATATTTCGAGTTTCTGGCTTCACAACCATCTGCCACACCGGCTATCGCCCCCAACACAAACCAAAGGGGAGGTCATTTGACTGATGACCGACTGGCTGCTGGCAACAAGGCAACACTCAACGCGGCCGCAACAATATTGAAGAAGTTGGCAAGCAGCACGGAACTGCCTAACCAATATGCTCTATATAATTTAGGATGTATCGAAGCCAAGACGGGAGACACGAAACAGGCCATCAAACATTTTTCAGAAGCCATAAAGGCCGACAAAATGTTTGCAGAAGCCTACTATAACCGCGGACTGCTCTTGCTCGAACAAGGCGAAAAAAACAAAGCACGTCAAGACCTCAGCAAAGCGGGAGAACTGGGTTTGTATAAGGCATACGCCATTCTCAAGGGGGGATTCTGATGAATCACGTGGTCAGAAACTAAAAACTCTGCTGCCACACCTGTCATTTAGCCCCCCAAAAACACTGTTTTAAAGTTGCACCAAGCAAAAGTAATGGAACGCGAAATTGTTTTTTTATGATTCATAAGACAGAAGCACTTCCTGCTTTGGATTTACAAAAGAGCACGAAAGGAATCCTGCCAAACAGTTTTGCCAACCAACTTACATAACAAATAAATTCTACCAACATGGCAAGAAAGAAAAAGCCGTTACCACTACTCGAGAACATAACTATCACTGACATCGCAGCAGAAGGAAAAGCCATCGCAAAAGTTGACGGCCTGGCCGTTTTCGTTCCGTTTGTCATACCTGGAGATGTTGTCGATCTTCAAATCCGCCGCAAAAAACACAGTTTTGCAGAAGCTGAAGCCGTCAACTTCCACCAGTATTCCCCCGACCGCGCAAAACCATTCTGCCCGCACTTTGGAGTATGCGGCGGTTGCAAATGGCAAATTCTGCCATACGAACTGCAACTACACCACAAGCAGAAACAGGTTGAAGAAACCTTGCGGAGAATAGGCAAGGTGGAACTGCCGGAAATCAACGCTATTCTCGGAAGCCGGAAAACACAAGAATACCGAAACAAACTGGAATTTGGATTCTGCAACAAAAAATGGCTGACAAACGAGCAGGTGGCCTCAGGCGAGGTATTTGACAATATGAACGCCGTTGGGTTTCACATCACGGGAGCCTTCGACAAAATTCTGGACATTGAAGAATGCCATCTGATGACAGACATCAACAACCGTCTGCGCAACGCCATCCGCGAATATGCTTTTGAAAACAATCTCTCCTTCTTTGACTACCGCGCCCAACAGGGACTGCTGCGCAACATGATGATTCGCACATCAACAACAGGTGAATTGATGTTGCTGATGCAATTCTGCATACACACACCTGAAGAAGAGGCCCAGGCCAAAGACACACTTGCATTCATCCACAAAACATTCCCAGAGGTGACCTCTCTGCTTTATGTAAACAACACGAAATGCAATGACACAATTGGCGATTTGGACGTCTGCACATACTTTGGAACAGACCACATCTACGAAGAAATGGAAAATCTGCGCTTTAAGGTCGGTCCGAAAAGTTTTTACCAGACAAACTCCCTGCAGGCATACGAATTGTATAAAGTGGCCAGAGAATTTGCGAGTTTGACGGGCAACGAACTCGTTTACGACTTATACACTGGAACAGGAACCATCGCCAACTTTGTGGCTCATCAGGCCAAAAAAGTCATCGGCATTGAATATGTCCCGGAAGCCATTGAAGATGCCAAGGTGAATGCAGAATTAAACCACCTGAACAACACTCTGTTCTACGCTGGCGACATGAAGGACATCCTCACACAGGATTTCATCAACGAGCATGGTCGCCCCGATGTCATCATCACCGACCCTCCACGTGCTGGCATGCACGCCGACGTCATCTCAACAATTCTCTTTGCAGAGCCAAAACGCATCGTATATGTGAGCTGCAACCCTGCCACACAAGCACGTGATCTGACGCTCCTTGACGAGGCATACCGTGTCGTAAAAGTACAACCTGTCGACATGTTTCCTCAGACGCACCACGTTGAGAATGTCGTGTTGCTCGAAAGGAGAAGCAAGGCGGAATAAAAAAAGTAAACCGATAGCAGAGTCAACCTCCAAAAGCCAACATCCCAATGACCAACGTCCACCGACACAACAGCCGCTTGTCTGCACGCCTGCAGCCATTAGTTGCAGAGGCCGACTCTTCAGCGTTATTCTGTCTGCTGAACCAGTTGAGCCACAGCGAATTCAGAACGGCGAGCTACATGCTTGCAGAAGAGTTATTGCCAGCCATAACAAACCCATCAGCTTTCATGACTCTTTTCTTCGACATCGTGCCACAAAAGCCCAAAGCCTATCTGGGCACATTTCTGAAAGCCGCAGCCAAACTGCATGCCAAAGCGTTGCTCAACCTGAAAGACGAACGTCTCCACCAATTCTCTGCAGGGTGTTCTGACATTGACTGCCGAAAAATATTAGACAGCCTGCTCCCGGTCACAAGTCGCCGCGAAGATGCCGACATCCTGCTTGACGAATTTGCCAAAGACACAGAATTCCGGCTCAACGCTCTTCAGCGTGCAGAAACCGATCTCTGCTACTTCCTCCTGTTTCAAAACCTGCGGCAAGAGGAAGAAAACAAGGATTTGATACGACACCACTACATCGTCCTGCTGAAGAAAGACAACAAACGGGCATACAACATGGCAAGCATCATGCGTCATTATTTTGACCTGCAAGACCTACCTGGACAATTTTCACTGAAACTCCAGAATTATGAATTGAGCCGTTTGGAAATATCCTACGAAACATTTACAAAAACACTTAACCAATAACACTACACAAAACCTAATCTCAAAAAAATGAAGAAGTCATTTTTATTGGTGCTTCTCGGAGCCACCATGTGTTGCACAGCAATGGCGGACAAGAAACCGTCAAAAAAAACTGCTGCAACCACCACGAAGTCGCAATCTGCCTTCACAAGCGGACAAGAGGGACTTTTTGGCGTGTTGAGACGTGATGCCGACTACTTTTTCGACATCCCCGATTCCCTACTCTCCCGACGCTTCTTGGCCACGGTGCGTTTCACCTCTACACCGGCAGGGACGGGAAAATATGGCGGCGAATCCGTAAACCAGCAAACCGTTTATTGGGAACCAGCGCCAGGAAATGTCATGCTACTGAGGTCTGACCTCATGGTCAACATGGGAAATTCGATGGATGCCATCGACCGCGCCGTCAAAACGAGCAACAACAACCCCATCATCGGCACCTTCAAGATTGAAGGACACAGAAACGGACACTATCTGGTCAAAGTCACGTCATTCTTCAATGAAGACAACCCTGCCCTGGGTGTCAGTCGGGACATCAAAAAAGAATTTGGCCTGCAAGGATACATGCCGCAAGCATCATACATTGAAAGCATCAAGACATTCCCCTTAAACACGGAAATCAGAACGGTGAAGACATGGATGACTTCAACCACCAGCACCATCGCTGGCTCAAACACGGGACGTGTCACCCTGGGACTCAACATCTCCTTTGTTCTCCTCCCCAAAGACCCCATGATTCCACGCCTCTTCGATCCACGCGTTGGCTACTTCTCTGACAGATACTATGTCTTTGCCGACAATCAGCAGCGCTCTGAAACAATGCGTTTCATCACCCGCTGGCGTCTGGAGCCGAAAGACAGCACCGACATGGAAAAAATGAAACGCGGCGAACTGGTGGAGCCCAAAAAACCAATTGTCTACTACATTGACCCCGCAACGCCGAAGAAGTGGCGCCCCTACCTCATCCAAGGTGTCAACGACTGGCAAAAGGCATTTGAACACGCCGGATTCAAAAACGCAATCATGGCTAAAGAATGGCCTGTCGGCTGCGACAGCATGTCGATGGAAGACGCCCGCTTCTCTGTCATCCGCTATTATGCATCGCCCATTGAAAATGCCTACGGACCGCAAATTCACGATCCACGAACGGGCGAAATTATTGAATCACACATCGGATGGTATCACAACGTGATGCGACTCTGCCACGACTGGTATATGATTCAGGCTGGATGTGTTGACCCCGAAGCCCGCAAAATGAAACTCAGCGACGAACTCATGGGACAGCTCATCCGCTTCGTGTCGTCACACGAAATTGGACACACATTGGGACTTCGCCACAATTTCGGTTCGTCAAGCACAGTGCCCGTCGACAGTTTGAGAAACAGAGCCTGGCTGGAAGCCAACGGACACACGCCGTCTATCATGGACTATGCCCGATTCAACTACGTGGCACAACCAGAAGACAGCATCACGCACGCCGGAATGTTCCCCCGCATCGGTGACTACGACTGCTGGGCCATCAAATGGGGATACACGCCGATGTGGAATGCCTACGACGCTGAAAGCGACCACTGGGAACTGGAAAAGATGACCAGCGAAACGCTGCGGGGCAACCGCCGTCTCTGGTTTGGCGACGGGGAAACCAACACGACAAACGACTCACGTTGCCAAAGAGAAGACTTGGGAGACGATGCTGTGAAAGCAAGCGAATATGGTATCTTAAACCTGAAACGCATCATCAAGCAGCTCCCTGAATGGACCTATGAAAGCAATGACATCTACGGCAAAAACCTCTCGTCAATGTACGACCAAGTCTTGACGCAGTTTAACCGCTACGCCAACCACGTGGCAGAAAACATTGCCGGTGTTTACAAAGACTATAAAACGGTGGACGAACCGGGAGCTGTATTCACCAACCTCTCACGCGAGAAACAGAAATACGCGCTCGATTACATCAACCGACACATATTCACCGAACCGACATGGCTCATTAATGTGCCTTACATGAACCGCCTGATGGCAAATCCGCAAGTCCTGACCATCGGTATCGGACGCAACGTGATGGGAAATCTCCTCAAATCGTCACGACTTGAGAAAATGACACCCGAATATCCGCTGAACGACTTTCTGAAAGACCTGACCAACATGTTGTTCAAGGAAACAGCAAGCGGTGCTAAGACCACTGAATACAGAAGAGCTTTGCAAACGACATACGTGACAACGCTCGTTGGATATTACAAAGGCGGGGACGTCACAAGTCCAACACACGCCAACATGCTGAGCGCGTTGCGGACGCTCTCCTCACGTCTGAAAGTTGCACGCGCCGCCGATCAAGCAACACGCGACCACTATGCAGCGCTGACCGACATCATAAAACGTGCCTTGACCGTGAAATAAGAGCAACAAGCCTCTCAAAAAGCCGTTGAGAGGTAACCTACCCATCCTCTTATGTACTCCTCGAGTTTTTGCTTCCTCTTGGCATAT
>OHOR01000225.1_pt1 | contig 31111 bp, 54 predicted proteins | sample 1569911 | NCBI WGS metagenome assembly OHOR01 (sample SAMEA3879517, study PRJEB24766) | human gut metagenome | biome: human-associated habitat; feature: feces | place: USA | collected 1985/1987
ATAATCAATATAAAAAATTCTATTTTCGGCTAATCTATAATAATTCACCAGTTCTGGTGATGGTAATGACATATTTTCTAAATTTTGAGGTAAAGCAATATCTAAGACTTCTATAATAATAACCCTCTTTCTATTTTATATTTACGCACTATAATTTGAATATTTTTCTAATTCAGTATTTGTCGCATAATGTGCTGATAAAAATTTTCTATCATTATGATTTCTTGGTAACACATTTCCACCTATCCATCTTCCAACTACGGAAGGACTTTTATTTATTGAATTTGCAAAAGATGATATACTGTCATATATTTTATTATCGTAAAAAATTTTTTTTGAACATACCATTGATATATTTTTTGCAGATTTTAATCCTCTTCTGTATTTTCCTAATTCTGAGCTATAATTACAAATTCCGATTTCTGATCCTTTAATTAAATATTTATGTATAGTGTCCCCATTGATATGAAGCATTTTACCAATATCATATGTTGTCAATCGTTCATTTTGTTCCCAAAGTATACATGATTCAAGCAATATTGAATTTAATGAATTATATTCAATTTTATTCCAATCAATATCTTTATAATTAAATTCTAATATTTCGTCTAAATTAGAATTAATAATAGAATCAATAATCCATTGTTTATTAGATTCTCTACAATCTAATTGAATATATTGTTTAATTCCATTATTTAATGCAGATTCTTTTTTTATTAAATCAATTCTTTCTTGTTCAATAAAATTTGACGAAAATGCATCTTCATAGTGTTGTCTCCCATGCGTTTCAATTATTATATTTTTAGATGGAATATAAAAATCATATCTATAATTTTCGCACCAATTGAAATCTTTCTTACTTAACTGAAAAATATAGTCTATATTTAATTCATCTAATAAATTTCTAATAAATTTTTCAGGATATGAAATACCATCCCCACAATAAGCACAACCAAATCCTTTTCGATATAATGTATTTGGAGTAAGTTTTTTCTTATCTTTTCCACAATAAGGACATATCATATTTATTTTTTTATTACTACTATATGTATATTTTGTCGCGTCTTCTGGATTTTCAAAATATTTTACCATCCAAGGAGCAGTAGTAGCTATATCATTTATTCCTGGAACAACTTTCTTTCCAGTACATACAATACATCCATATTTTTTTAAATTTCCTTCTCTTTTTGGTGTGTCATATTCGTATCCACATTTTGTGCATTTTACATAATACGCTTTACTTTTCCATCCATGAGTATCCAAAGCATATGTCTGATTGATTATTTCCAATCCATTTACAACATCTCCAACATTATATAAATATGGTACTAGAGGTACGTATTCTTTTGCCATAATCATCACCTTGTCCTTTCGTTGTATTATTAGTGAATATAAAAAGACTGCCGATTACTCAGCAGTCAAATTTTTTAAATCTTGTATAAACTTTTCCGTTTCTTCAAATAAGAAAACTGTTGCATTTCTTAATTTATGATTTTTCTGCAAATCAACTATTGGATTTCCACAATGTAATAATTGCTTTGCAAGAAAACTATTGAAAATAGGTTTTGTTTTAATAATAGACACCTCGATTTTCGTAATATTTTTATAATGAAATTTTTGTTCCGCTATTAACTGCCACAACTTTTGTAGATTTTAAGCAATCTGCAATTGCATTTTCTAAGTCATGTTTAAATTCTATTTTATTTGAATCACTATGAACTAAATAAATCTTCTCACAATTAATAGATTTGTAATAATTTAGCATCTCATTTCTTTGCATATGACTTGAGAATGATTTCAAATCGTAAATTTGTGCTTTATTCTTATAAGGTTTACCATTAATATTAATTGTTTTATGGTCTTTTCCATATTTTATCTTCCAAGCTAACGTATTTTCGCCTGAGTAGCCCATAAATAATATACAGTCATTTTCATTTGGCAAAATACTTTGTGTCCATTTTACAGATCGTCCTGCTGTCAACATTCCAGAACTACTTAAAATAATTTTTGCACTTTTATCTGCAATAGCAGCTTTACTGGATTCTGGTTGAATAACTCTTTTAATATTATTCCATGACATTATTTCATCAAATAATTCTTTTTTCTCTCCATCTAAAATAGAAGAATAACAATCTAAAAGTCTATTAGCCAACGGGCTGTCAATTAGAATTGGTATTTTAAAATTTTCATCTTTGCCAAATAATGAGTATAAAATCCATAAGATATATGGTGTTCTATCAAGAGAAAATGATGGAATTAAAACACGACTATTATTGTCAATACAATATTGTTCAACAACTGATTTTATTTTTGTGACATCTTTTTTATATGTTTCTTTTGTACATTGTCTTTCTTTACTTGCATACGTACATTCCATAATTGCAATATTTGCCGATGTAACAGGTTTAAAATTTTCAACAAAAACTCTTGTGTCTTGTGTAGAAATATTTCCTAAGTCACTAGAAAATAATATTTTTCTTGTACGAGAACCACCGTTTATATATACTTCACATTGCTTTGATAATAATATATGACCTGCATCTGTATATCGAATGGCTAATTCATCAGATAAAGGAACTATTTTATCAGAATCAATTTCTTCAATATACTCAAGTGTTTTATATACGACATCTTCTGTATAGAATGGTTCATAATTTCTATCATTTTTCAAATTAATGACTTCAACATCACGACAATTTATAAAGCTACTATCAAGCCACATTTCTTTTAAAATAGAAGTAGATCCTTTTGGGACAATAATTTTCGCATTACATTTCCCACGAGCATATAATGTCGGAATCATCCCTATATGATCTTGATGGACATGTCCGATAATAATATATTGTAATTCTTGTGGACGTATTTTTTGAATATATTTCATATTAGCTTTATAATTTTCTAATACAGTGTGTTCACCTTGAATCATTCCACATTCAAAAAGATAACAACTATTAGAAGTTTTTATCCTGGTACAACTACCAGTAACTCCTTCCGCATTTCCACCTATAATTTCAATGTTTACTTCATGCTTTTTCTTTCCGATGGTAACTTACCACCTTTCCTATATATTTTGTCTTGTTTTTCTGTCATTTATATTCCACAACATTTAATCCATTATGGTAATCATCTAATGCCTTATTAATAGCATTACATTCTCTATAGTAGTATTTATTCTTGCCACTATATGTCTTAAAAATGTCTTCATGGAACTTAAACCCTTTCTTCATAAGGTATTCCATTTCTTTTTTACTAATTGCTTTTATAACAATTCACGTCCTTTTCATTTATTTCTCCAAGTAGGAGAGTAACGTGTGAAGTAGGATTTGAACCCACGAATCCAATAAGGATTTCCAGTTTTCAAGACTGGCGCATTAAACCTGACTCTGCCATCCACACAATTTTATTCCAATCGTCATTGAGTAGTAACGATGATATTTTATTATGATATATCAAAACATACTATTAACATGCATTTTATTAGTCGAATAGCGTAGTGATCGACACTCATTGTTTGGATTTTTATAATCAAATCTTGAATAATTTTACAAGAAGATATATAATTATAAGAAAAATATATCGGAGGTATATCATATATACGATACACGATTAGACCACAATCAAATTAAAAATTTAGCTGATTATATAGCTAGAAGAAAAGCAACTGAAATTGCTAAACCTTTAGAAACAGATAAATTCATAGAAGAGTACACAAAAACATATTCTGATGTCTTTACAAAATTACTTGATTTGAACAAATGACATTATAAAGTAATTTTATTATTCTCATTAATTTCTTGAATAATTCTATCAAAAAGATGCTTTGTTGTAGCTAAAGTGAATTCTTCATGTGAGAGAATTGTCAAAATTTTATCTTTGATTTTATTTTCATTATCATGCATATAAGGTATTTCATCTTTTTCTACATACATAATTTACCAACTTTCTAACTCATTTAAGGGGACATCTCACAACGTCCCCTATCGCCAGTATTTTAAGAGAGTTTGATTATTCCTGGCTTAATTGATATATTAGGCTTTGAACCTAAATCCACTAAATCCATACGTAAACAATCGCTCTAACCAATTGAGCTATATATCATTATTATTATTATTATTATAAATGCTGAGATTACACATTTATACAGAAGTTCTTTTAGAACATTATGAGTTCTTTCCGTATCCACTATATACCTTACGCATATATAGTAAACTTCCACAACCGCCTTTTTGAAAGAGTGGCATTTCTCTTTTACTACATGACTACTCTGATTTTATTATTCCATTAACACCGCCGTGCTATAAATCTCCGCTAAGAGAACTGTGCAAACTCGATCAAACATCTCAAAGTCTTGCGAAACTTATTAATGTCCATATTATACTCTTATAAGTACTATGGAATTAGGTTGTTTTCACCATGTAGAGGTGTAGACTTTCGCTTTGTATGTAATATCTAAGTATATAAATATTCTTTTATCTTTTAAACGTAAACGGCATTCCACCATTCCCGATAATATTATTCTACTTTACAACAAGTTTAAGTCCAAGTTACAGAAGATGTGCTACACCAGACGCTTTCATTCCTTTTGAGAACAAAAATACATCACACCTTCATGTCTTTCAGTTATAATCCCTACTAAACGTTCATATAAGTAATATACTCATATAAATGGATAATGCACTCGATTAATAATGTCTCGCACTATTTATCCTCCTGATTCACCATTATATGCATATAAGTTTGCATGAGCTATCTGATTTGCGGTCAAAAAGTAATTCTCAGCGGTCGCCCCTAAATCACTTTATCGCTCCTTATAATACATACTATTTCCGCATAGACTCAATTGCGAAACGCAACCTTTTGAGTTACTGGTATGTCAGTTTTGCTTGAATTGACTATATTTCTATAGCAATAGGGTGTAAATCTATCTTTATATACCTCACGATATACTATCTGTGTCAAGCCACATAATCGTAACAATAACATTGTAAAATTTATGATGCGTCATAAAACGCATCAAATAGCGGATATTGGATTTGCACCAATGTTCTCTTGGTTATGAGCCAAGCGAGTTAACTACTTCTCTAATCCGCATTATTATATTTTTAATCAACGGAAGCACTGTAACGAAATGGGAAGAATCAGTGCAACCGCCGATTATATGCCAATTAATGAGTTTTATATGTTTCTCTTATTTTTCTTTTATAATCATGTGTAAAATATACAGATAATTTTAAAACATGGTTAGATGGTATATTTACATTTTTTAAATTAGAATTATATTGTTCTGATGGTACACACTTAGAAGTTACTTTTAGTCCAGGAAATATTTTTATTTCTGCATTATCCGTATCACTAATTTTATCCTTTACCACATCACTTAATGTATCTAATATTTTAAATACATCATGTGCAGAACAACCCAATCTTTTTTCGATTTCATGTGAAATTTCCTTTTGAGAAATATATGTATAATTTTCTTGTATGTTAAATTCCTCCTCTGTTTCAGATTAAGATAAGTTACACAAGATAGAGTAGGGTAGTAATCGTTAAAATAATAATTTGAAAACTACCCTCTCCATAGTAACTTAAATTTCGTCCTAAATTTAGGACGAAATCACTCATTTTTGCATGAATTTATCCGCTTTTTTGCAATTTTAAAACCAATATCAAAGATTTTTATGTCGTTTCCGTCAATTTCTAACTGTTTTATTTCATTAGAAGATTGAATTATTGTCTCGTTAAAACTTTTATTTCCACATAAAAATAATATCTCTAATAATAAATTTTTGATCTGTGCATTTTCTTTATCTTCAACAGAAGATAATAATCTATACATTGTAGAGTATCCTATAGTCTCAGATTCAATATCCGAAATTAAATCAACTTTTAATTTATTGGATCTTTCATTCTTATCTTCTTTTGAGTCCGAATCGGATGAATATATTAACTTTCTATCATTAACATATTTTTTGAGCATAGTGTAAATTTTATCAATCTGATTTTGATTTACATTATAGCTGTAGTATTTTTCATTATCCAATAATGCTGTAAATGGTGACCAATCTTTTTTATATGGATTTTTTATTCTGAATCCATTTACTATTGTCTGTAAATAATCCATAGTCGTATGATATTTACAATAGTATTTTTTTTCTGGATTATAGAAACCTTTTTGTTTTGAAATATGAGAGAAGAAGTGTGGGACTTTTTTCTTTTTTATATCTTTACCACTTTCGTCTTTTTCGATGTGTTCAAGGACGGGTGCGTATTTTTGTCTTAATTTATCAAGTTCTTTAACATTATTAACATCAAATTCTTTTTTTGCTTTATCAATTTCGATACCAGACATTACATCCAATTGACAAATGTCATAATATAGCTCTTTAATATCATCATAAGTTTCTCCATAATACATTCTATCCCATAACAAAGAATTTAGCTCCTGAGAAAGATTGATAATTTCTCCAATTTTATTTACAGATGTTTTAATATCAAGATCTGCTTGTTGTTCAGGAGTATAATATCTTTTAACTTTTCGAGCTGATACAAAAGAAGTAGGAGTCTTGAATAAATGATAATTCCTTTTTGCTGCACGAATCAATATTTCATTATCTGTTAATAATACGGTATCACTGTCAAAATCTGCTCCTGATAACCTCTGTAAAACATTTTCTCCAATTGAATTAAGACATATAATTTCAGGTGTAAGATTAAAATAACAATCTATCAGTTTGTTTTCTGTATTATACGGAAGCCAAATATTACCAATTGTTACATGAGGGCTACGGCTTGCCAATAGTGTTTTGTTGTAATCAAATCGTATACTATGTATATTACCAATTCCAATTTGACTTTTACCATCAAATTTACCAATTGATTGTTGTAACATTTCAATGGGATTTCCTAGCAAAGTAGAATAATTTCCATTTACATAAACATGTCCATTTTTTAGATTCTTATAATATGACCTGAGTAAATCAATTAAAAAATCTTTATAATATTTAGTCTTTGTGAAGTTATCATTAATACTCATCAAATTATATACAACATCATTTTTACTGTTCATAGGCTGTGATAATGGATCTAACTCATCAATATCAGGATATTTAATGTAATATCGTACAACCTCTGGATTATTGCGTAATAATTGTGCAAAGTCTAAAGCTTCTGATAAAAATTCATTTACTTCATCTTTTGACATTTGTAAAGTATTCAAAAGCTGGTAATGAGTTTGAACAAGTCTACCTTCAAAAAAGTGAGTCTTCTTATCATGTTTTACAACTCCAAAATTAGGATATAAATTATCAAGCCATTCATCCCATGTACTAAATTTCAAATATTTAATACTATTTGGCGTAGTGATTAATTTTACATCTTCAATTTTTGTAGCTCTTGTTTTCCCATTTAATTGTGAAATATCTGTAATATTATTATCCTTAAACCATTGTTGAATATTACAATTAAAACAACATGACTTAAACATTAAGTTTCTGAGAAGCACCATTCCATATTCTGAATAATCACCAAACAAAGATATATCCATTAATGATTGTCCATCCCATATCGTATTGGTAATAGTACAATTCTTTTCAGTTGTTTTTAGCCAATTGTTTTCGTCATGCGTTTCAATTACATCTTCATTGAATACACTATCATAATCATCAATTAATAAAATATTCTCTGGTTTAATTGGTAGAGTATCAATAATGCTACTCGAGGGAAGAGCGATATACCCCTCATATGCAGCAAGATCTATTTCGTCACCAGGATTTAAACTGATTGCCCCAGAACTGAAATTTAATAATGGCTTAAATAATGACTCATTAATGAAGAGACATTTTCCAACTCTAGCTGATCCAGTAGACCGTTTCATCCTGCAATATTTGACTCCATTACAAGTAAAACCATTTTTATATAATTCACTTCGTAATTGAGCATTTGTTTTTAAAGTCTTAGGCTCACCTTTTTTCTGATACTGTATTTGAACCTCTTTTACAACTGATTTATCTTTCTTATCTTTAATTTCAACTTTTTCCACGACAAATGGAGATGGTATTTCTAATTTATTTTTTACTTTTGAATTTATTTGAATACCAACAATTTCACCTATCTTATTTTTTGCAATGCAATCATCAAACGTCAAATCTCTATAGTTATAGCCAAACTTTACAAATGTATTCTTATTCATTTGATTCCATTCTTTTACAGAATATTTGAATGTGAGATTAATAACATTTGTAGTATATTTGTGTTTTTTTACAGTAAACAGAAAATCATTCTTGCGATATTTTTTATAATAAATATTCAATAACTCAATTAAGTCCAAGCTGTAATCAAGAGTATTAATAAATTTTCTTAAATTATAATTACCATCTTTAAGTTTTAAATCGTAGTCGTGATTTTCATAATTATAATAATGTGCAGAAAGATAAATATCTTTTGCGTCCACACTTGGGATATATACACCTGTTGTTAAATCAATCATTTATCTTTCCTCCATAATTCCAATCTCGTAATTTAACCATTCAGCTAAGTCGTTCTTTCCATCAAAACATTCCCAATGAGCATAATCACCATCATCATTCCTTATAAATTCTTCTCCATTATAAATTCCATTACCGCAAATAGAGCAGTAGTGAGTTACATTCTCAGGAATATAGTTAGGACACGTTGACGGGCAATAGCTCATGTGGCAACCTGTGCACACCATTAAACAGCACATCCTTTCTCTAACTTTTCATATGAATAACCATCATTTGTTGTATAATATATTTCTCTAATCCCTAAATCCTTTATTGCTTGCATACAGCTTGCACAAGGTCTAGCCATTCCACACACAATATCTTTCCTAGTGCGGTATATGTATAACTTCACCTTTGAAAAATTAATATTCAAATGTTTCAGTTGATTTATGCAATTAATTTCTGCGTGGAGTTTTGGTAGAAGTGATTCAGAATTATCAAAATCGTTGTCATCTATTCTATATCGGTTATAATACTTCTGTGTTGGGTGGGTTTTATTTGTATTACAACCAATTCCGATAATGCGATTCTGATAAACAGCGATACATCCAATATGTACCTTTGGAAAATCAGACACCTGTGCAATCTGCTTGGCTTTTGAGAAATATTTGTAATCAATTTTTCTCATCATATTTTTCTTATTTAATTATCCTTAATATATATTGATAAATTTTGGGTAAATTTCGATTTTAAGTTGTAGGTGGAACAACTTAACCATAGATACCATAGAATTGAAATTTGACTATCATTTCTTTATAATTTTACGATAAACCGAATATAAGAGAGTAGTGGTATACACTATTTCTTTTTAGACTCACGATATTTCTTCAAATTCTGTATCAATTTTTCCTTTTGCTCTTCTGTTAATACTTTTTTGGGTTTGTTTGGATCAGGTATAGAACCAGGATTTATCTTTACCCATTTAAGCGGAAATTTCACACAAATACTACCATCTTTATTTTCTCTAAAGTACTTAATCTCATCTTTCCTTTCAGCGTAAATTTTCTTCAAACGAGTGATGTGTTTCCTGTTTGTAAAAGTTGCAACGGCATATCGTTCACCAGATAAAAACTCAATACAATTTTCATTATTGCTATCAAAATTTCTTTCAGTCATTGTTTTTCTCTCTTTCTTTACTAAGAATATTTTTATGGCATTGTTCATCGAATCGCCAATCGGATGCAATTTTTTCTGCAATTCTGGATTGTTTTTGGTTATTTCCTCTTGACATAATGAAATCCGCATCGTTTAACCAACCACTATATCCTCTATGTAATTCTTCTCTACTTGGCATAGTATAATATTTGTTATAGCTGTATTCATGGTTGTTTCTGTTTTCTGTTTCTGTCATATTTAATGTTCTCCTTTGATTTAAAATTCATAATTGCATCACTCCTTTTTGTGATACTGGTTAATAGTTATATATGTATATTCTCTAAAAGTTCCACCTGTTTCGATATTTCATCTTTATAGTCATAATTTTGATCAATAATGTGATTATCTCCATGTTTCTTGAAGTGTCTATAATCTGCAAAGACTTTTGATGTAGTAATAAATTTTTCTTCTCCATTACTTGTATATTTTCTTCTCTTCATCGGAACATATTTAACAATGTTTAATGTGTTTAATATTTCTACCACACGACTTACATATCTCTCAGATATTCCTATTTCATCAGAAATGGTTTTATATTGACGATAGCAGCAAAGTGGTTTATCAATTGAACGATTCATATTTAGCCTGATATAAGCCAATACCAATAAGATATAAGCCGATGACATACGAGATAAATCTATATCAGAATATTGTAATTCTTCCTTATAATTCAAAATTGCTTTTAATTCATCAAAATAAATTATTGCAAATTTATCTGGTATATCAAATTTCTCTATATTCAATTCTACTTTCAAATACTCTATGGAATTTTTATGCTCAGATATAAGAGATTCAAAATCAGGATATTTAGTAAAATAATCCAAGTGAGAGAGCAGTAACAACGTTTGATAATACTTTTGATTGATTTTTCCATCTCTATAGTTTGGTTTGAGTTTTGACCAGTGGCAAAGCTCAGTAATTGAGAATGCCACTGAATCATCAAGTGAACGTCTTGCACATAAATATGAAAAGATAATCACTCGTTTGTCCGTAAGAGATGTATCGTAAATTATTTCTTTTGGGATCTTTACATAATTAGGCAAGTTTATTCACCTCGTCTAATTAACGATAGTCTTCAAAATTTAAAAATGATAACCTGTTGCTTTTTCTTACGCAAGAATTGTATTTTCTAACTAGAATATATGTAATTCTAATAACTGGTTTCTTATCAAACTCACTCAATAACGATGCTTCTTTTGCAATATCATTGGCAAAAATATCATTGCTATCAACAAAATCTTTGAATTTTTTAATATCTACATCAGTTGGATACCATTCTTTAAATAATTTTACCGCTTTTAAAAATACAGCTTCTACAGATTTTGTATTCCATTTCTTTTTACCTTTTTTCTTATCATACGGGAATAGATACGAAATAAACTCAAGACAAGAATTTAAATCTTCTGTTGTCATATCAGCCATAGTAGAAAAACATCTAATAGATGGATTTCCATTTTGATTACATGGGATAGTGTACCCATAAGCATTTACCAATGTACTTAATTTATGTAAATATGGATCATTTGCTTCCCATAATGATTTCATAACAGCATTTGATTTTTGCGGTTCTCTCATAATTGCTTCATATGCAAAAATAGCATTTAACTGTTCTTCTGTTAAATCATCGGCAACTCTGCACATAATTGATGTGTTTGACTCTAATCCATTCTGGATTCTCCATAAATATCCTGCACAAGTATGTTGCCCAGATGGCTCATGATATGTACCTGTTTTTGTATCATAACTTAGAATTGGATCAGTTACGAAAAAATCTGACCAGTTTTTACCAATATTGATAGCTCTATCAGAATCAATTTCTCTTTGGCTACCAATACAATGAGATTCAATCTTAAACACATTAACTAATTCTCTTCTTACTGTAATTCCTTTTAAACATTCTGGTAACTCCATCTTTCTTTTACTCATTTACTAATTCCTCCATGTCTTTCATTAAAGTATTCATTTTTTCTGTTGCATCATTTATAATTTCTCTTAAATGTTCTAAATCAGAACTATTGAAATTATCAAAATCAAGATTTGAACGGATATAACTAATTGATATATCAATATTGTCATTTATAATTTGTTTGATATTATTTAATTCCATATCATTATTAATTTTATCCCAATCAGCATCACCAGATTTCATTCTTCTACAAATATCATTTACCATTTTATTTTCTTCTGAATTTTCTGGTAATAAAATTACTCCATTTTCAACTACACGTTTTTCTTTCTTATTATCCATGTTACCTTGGATATCAGTGTTTCTTGTTTCTCCTTTTTTATTCTCTTTCTTTCCAGTTAATTCTTTATATCCTGCGTTGATGCTCTTTTCACCTGAAAGAACTTCTTGTTTCAGTTTCTCGTTATCTGAGTTGAGAATCTTTGCACCCATGCGATAAGTCTCTTTTCCTACACCAGCAAGTTTGGAAAGTTTTGTATTGGTTTCATTTTCTTTTGATTTTTTAGCTTCTCCCAATTTTGGGGGAAGCTTCTCTGTGCCATTTCCATAATTTTTACCCGCATCTGATTGTTTCTCTTTCGCCTGTTTCTCATATATAGGTCTATATTTTTCAGTAATAGCGATTTTCTGGATAGGAGTAAGATTACGGCGACCAAGCTGAATATCCAACATCCATTCCATAACTTCTTCTTTTGTCTTATAAGCAAGTGTGCCAATAATAGGTTCTATATTATGTTTCTTGCAAATATCATATCGGTTATGACCATCTACAATAAAACCTTGCCATTCCATAATAGGGAAGTTCCTATCAAAACCATTCTCTACAATATTTTTCTCAAGCTGCTTATATTCCTCACTTGTAAGCGGTGGAAGTAAGTCTCTCAATTCTGGATCAATTTTTAATTCTCTCAATTTTGTACTCCTTTTATATTTCCAACTTTATGGTAAATTTGCCATAAAGTTTATTCGTTACGTTTATACATTCTCTAAATCAATTCTCATACAATCAATATAATCACCTCAAATACTTTATCATATTAAAGTTGTAAAGAAAAACTCGTTTAGGTACATATATATGTACCTAAAAGTATATTTTTTCTTCATTTGGGTACATATATATAGTCAGTTTGTGCAGTCAATATCCATATAGACTCATATATAACAAGAGAAGAATATTTACACTTCGTGTATTTTTGTTTGATTTTGTCTTTGTTTTTCTTTAAAACTATCTTATCTTTATCTTCTCTAAAATTATCTTCATTTAGGTACATATATTTATACCTAAAAATTTTTAACTAGAATTATTGTGTAATCTCAACATCATCTTCGTATATTCCTTTTTGAATATTTTCTCTTTGCTGAATATAAGTCTTGATACATTTTTCAATCTCTGGTTTATCAGATTCTCTTAACAGAGAGCCAATAATTGATAGTATTAGTAGATTCTCCGAATGGATTAAATCAGTATAATTGTAAATCTTGTTTAATTTCTTTTCTAAATCTGTCATATGTATTATTTCTCTCTTCTTTCTTTTAAAATATCTTCACATACCTGAATAGCCATTATGAAATAGTCAGTGTTACATTTTGGATTTACTTTGCATTTCTTGAAATACGTTTTCCATTCTAGGATGGTATCAGTTGATTGGTTTGCTAAGTTTTTCAGTAATCTATTATATTTTGGGCTGTGATTTTCAATTGTAATGGTCTTAGTGGACATTTATGTGTTTCTCCCTTCAAATTGATTTTTGGTGTATTTTTTATTTGCTCTCACAAAGGATAATTATTTTGTGTCAAAAATTGTTGACACTACAAGTTTCTCTTTATGAAGTACTAAATCATATTTCTCCAAAAGAGTATCTACCAACTGCTCAAATAATACTCTTACGGTTTTATCATGCTCTATTGCGTCTAAGGTGTAACAAGTTTCTAATTTATTCTCATAGCAATAATCATCTACAATCTGGTTTAGCTCAATATCAGGATACATATTCTGAAATTCTCTATATAGATTCTTATAGAGATCTTTCAGTTGGATTTCAAAATATTCTGCTAATGCTTGATATTTAGGAAACATCTTGGATTGCCAGTATGTGAACCGTTGTTTCTTTGGTAATGATTTTGGGGTAGTGTTTTCTAATGTAGATATTCTAGCTTCTAATGAATCAAATTTATTATCAATCTTTTGTACAAGATTATTTACACTCTGTGCTAAAGCTTGAATATCATCATTTCTTGCTTGTAATTTAGCAGTAGCAATCTTTAGTCCTTGTTCACAAGCAATAAAATAATCTCTTGCTTGCTCATGTTTTTCGGTGTTACCTGTCATTGAAAGTTTCTTTGCAAATTCAGATGTAAGTTTATAGTCTGTTTTTGGTTTTGGATTTTTTGGTTTATCTCGTTCTTCTTGCATGATGAACGGGAAATAATCTTCATTTTCAGTTGCAAATTTATTATTTACGATATTTTTCTTACACCATCTAGCAAAATTTGATGGTAATAATTCTAAGAAAGCATATAGTTTACTTGCCGTTGTCATTCCATCTTTATCAATCTGTAATGCAATCTCAATTGGTGTCTCATTAGATGTCAATGGTGTGATAGTAGTAGTTGTGTTATTTTTGTCGTCTTTTGATTTTCTCATAATGGTGAATCTCCTTTATTTGTGAAAATTTTTATTTATGTTGTTTCTATCGGCAATAAGTTTTAAGCAGCTCATTTCTTCTTGATTGTTATTTTTCTGTTTTACAGAGTTATTTTGTGTTATATATGAGTTGAGTATCTTTTGTGAAATCATCTTCTTATATAAATTCTCCATATCAGATTTATAATTTTGCACTGTGTATTCTGGTGAATATGGCTTATATGAAAATTGACTCTTTTCTGAATCTGATATTAGCTTTATAAAATAACATAACTCTCTGATTGATTTACCATTTCCTCTTGAGGGATAGAAATATGATTTTGGTGTTATTTCTGATATGTATATTCTCTTATCGGCAAGATATTTATTTGTTATGGATTTGATTTTGTTTAATGTTGCCGAAAAGAGGATTGAATGTTGCTTTACTGGATGAAGTAATTTGTAGATTTCAGATGATGTGAATGTAATGTCCATTTTGGTATCTCCTTTTGATTTTATAAATTTGTTACTTTGGTTACATATTATATTTCTCTTATTTATGAGAAGATTTTATGTTTCTATGTTTCTATGGATTTATTCTTTTATTTAATGGATTAAAATTTAGAGATAGGTGGGATATGAGAGTAGTGATTTTTTGTGGATGTAAAAGTACCCCCATCTTATCTTTCTATCTAATATTCTCTGTTTGAGATTCTGCTTGAGATTTTTGTTGTAGATTATATGAGATAAATATGAAATTGAAATGATTGTATCTTGAGGTGTCACTTTGGCATTTCAAAATTTTTTGTGATGTATTTTTGAATGAATTTTTGTGATTAGAATTGTGTGAAAGTTTGACACAATTTAGAACGGTATTTCCTGATGATGTAAGATTACGGACTTCGAGATAGGTATTTTGAGTGAGAATTTTGATTGATATGGGAGAGTGATGTGTACTTTTAATAGGAAATGATTATTGCGTTTTAGGTAGATGTGGTAAGGTAATTTGGGATTTTTAATGATAGTGAGATTGAATTGAGTTTATAATCTTGAGATATATAATTAGGTATCACTTCGAGATGACTTCGTAAATTGTTAGATTTTGTAAGGGATTTTGTGATTTGGAGTAGGTAATTTTGGGTAAAAATTGGTGATTTAGAATTGTCAGAAAATTTATTTTGCATTGATATGTAAGGGTGCGGTCGAACTCTGTCTCGAACTCATTTTAAATATTTTAGTGAATTGTGTGTAGATTTGGTGTAATTTATGAGGTGGTATGATGATGAGAAATTTTTCTACTGGTGGTGAGTGTGGGGTGATGGATTACCAGTTTTGATTTTTGGACAAGTAGTGTGAGTTGAACTCATCAGTGGATATGACAATATCATATTAAAATTACAAATGTAAACTATCCCCGTCCTACTGCTATACATTATAAAACAGAATCATAAAATCGGATTAAAATAGTGTAATATGCAATTCCCGAAAAGCCTTGCTATTGTTGAATAAAACTAACTTTTGCACTTTTATGGGAAGTGTAAAAAGTCAAGTTTTGTTATTATTTGACTTTTTTGACAGGGGCAAAAGCATGGGGCGGTATAGGATATAAAAGTTAGCATGATGAAACTAAAATTTTATCGGATATTCTGGACTGCGATCACGGACGGGATAACAGGAGATAGACCGGAGATGGCAAATTTTGAATTGTATAGACAATTTGAAAAAATAGTAAAATATGATAGGATTTTTAAATTGTTTATGGATTTGATACAATTGTAAGTAAACGACCGTTCACGGGGTTCGTGCATAGGATAATAGGAATCATTCCTATTTTGATTTGTTCATAATTTGTTCATATTTGATACATAATCTATACATAATATTCATAATTCATTCACTGTTATATATTCATAATCTATCCATAAATAGTACATAAATAATACATATATTGTTCATAGATTATTCATAATATGGTATTTAAAACTACATGGATATAACACAATAAAACCATCTGGACATAACCAAACAGGATGCGCACAACAGCAGACAAGATCACATCCTATCAGACACCACTACACACACCAAACACACTACAAAATCATATTAACATACTATATCAAACCATCAAATACTCACACTTAATTCACACTACAAACCCATAATAATATACATCATAATATACATTATATATCACATAATACATTACATATAACTCACAATATACATATATCTATATCACACTACACACCTACATCCTATTACATAATATTACCATTATAATGCCTATAATATACCATGCAATACACTACACAAATACTCACATAATCCAATATAAATGCACATAGATTAACACACTAAACCATGTACAATTACATCATATCTGCATAACAATTCCATCACAATTCTACCATCATAAACGCCTATAGATACTACATTCTAGCACCGTCCAGGGATTAAAATATAACAGCAGATCACAATAAAATTATCTCAAAACAGGACATAAAAACCACATAAAAACAGATAAAACCACACGTCAAATAGATAAAAATATATCACATTTTAATCATAAATCAATCAAATTTCCACACACTTTACCGCAAATTTATCGCAATATTTTACCTATTTCAACGCGCAAAAACAACGCTATTCTATACAAATTTTTACATAAAAATATATCAATCAAACTGTATAAATATACAATATTCTTGCATAAAATAACGCACATTTTGACGCAAATTGACGTAAAAATACACTCAAAAATGTATTAAAATGATACAAAAATATCATCATGCTGCACGTTTTAAACAGTCCAGATGTAGCCTTTTCTGTACATCCTACTCTAAAAACAGCACTCTAAAACGCCATATAAACGACTTTAAGCGCATAACCTTATATAATTATCATATAAGCATCAAAACCGCTTAAAACGCATTCTACACGCTTACAAGGCTATCTGTACATTTTACGCATGATAACAGGTTATGCAGATCACAATGATTGATAAAGGGTTACTTCCTATTATATGCGGTTAATACAACTGTTTTATCTTTGACAACATAGTATCTATATAACTATCTAATTCATTGTAGTTTCTTCCATACCATAATAAATGTGCTATAAAATCTATTTCAATATCTGCACATCTACCATTATTCAAAGCGTTATATACGTCTTCCTTATTAACTCTATATCTTCCATTTGATAACTTTTGATTATACTGTATATTATTATATCTAAGCATATTAAGACATCTTGACACGTTACCAGATACAACAAAACATTTATATATTATATCTGTCATGTTATCAGTATCAGTTATAAACAAGCATTTCTTTATTATGTGGCGTATATACTCTATAAATAAATCATCATATAAATAACGTATATTTCCATTATCAAACAACTTTAAAGCATCATAATAGTTTATGTCTCTTAAATGTTCTATGTGCTCTTTTGTTATTTTATCGTCTATCATATATTTATTTATAACCTTTTCTGTCAAGATCATCCTGTATTAGCTTCTTGATATATACGCTCATTGGTATGTTATTATCTTTTGCATACCGTTTCATTCTTGCACATTCTTCCGTTTCTTCTGGTGTATATTTAAGTTTTACAACTGTACATCTATCATTATAATCTTTTTGTGATTTTGGGCTATATGCCATAATTCTTACACCTTCCTTTATTTATTATATGTAATAATTCTCTTTTCATTTTTGGTGTAAGAGTAGTATTACATATTAACATTATAGCTTTATCTTGTCAACTTTTCTATGGTCATTTGTATATATTATACTAATAGGGTACCCTATACAAATATGTAAATTATACACAATTCACAAACATAAAAAATCATAGGGTAACCTATTGACTAATAGGGTACCCTATGTTATAGTAATACCATCAACAGAGGGACAGAGATACATAGTCAATCAGTTGATACCTCAAAACTAAATATTGTAACACACGGACTTGTTACCGTGTGAGCATTGAAGCGAAATAGTCGTGAGATCTGTAGCAATACAGCCGTTTGACAAACTGGAAACAGCACGCCGACTTGAAAAAGTAGACAATGCAAAGTATAGCAAGGTGGTTAATACCACAAATACATAAAAAGGAGGTATCTTTCAATGACTTATCCTATTGGTTTTCGTGGATTCTGTTTCCTTGCAATGGTCAATGGCAAGTTGATGCAATTTGCAAATGATACAGATTTTTACGAATACATAAGTTAATCAAGAGGGGACTGAAAAGTCCCCTTGAATAAGATACCTCTATAAAATTTTAACATTTTTGTTTTGACTTTGCAAGTCATACCTGTTTTACATGGCTTGCAAAAATGAAAACAAAAAGAGAAACAATAAATAACAGGAGGTAACACAATGATAAAATTTTATGTAACCTATGAAGAACCTTTAAATGGTAGATGCTTCACTGAAAAACAGATGCATGAAGTATACAGAGACATGGCAAATAAAACAGAATATCCATCATTTAACATCTGGTTTACAGATATGATTAAGTCGGGAGTATTTGAACGGGTAACAATAACCGCTCATACATACGTGTGCGAATTACCTGAAACAATTTAGTCACAGATTTTACAGGAGTGCAAAGAAACATTTGAAAGCCTTGCATTTCCTGTAGATATTGAAACAGAACTCGACAACGTAAAAGGTTGCAAGATGTGTGACTTAGAGGACACGATAAACGTACAGAAATATTACACAAAATGAAATCCATGTTTTAAGGAGGTTTTACAATGAAAGAATGGCATATTATTCATGAATGTGATACAGAGAACGGCACACCAACGCAATGGTCAAAAGAGATTGACCATCCTAAATATGGTCAATATGTATGGATTGAACTTACATATAATAACACTTATGACGTAGTTGCAAATGATACAGTTTTAAAGAATTGTAAATCACTTACAAGTGCAAAACGTTGGGTATCAACAAATTTATAGGCAGTAACATAGCACACAAGTAAATAACGCTTGTGTGCTTTTTAGTACCTATAAACAGAGAATAAGAAAAAGGAGAATGTGTCATGATTAAATATTTTGGAGAATATGCAACTATTAACACTCTTGAGAAAGAGCTTTCAGAAGTGGAAAGTCAAATTTCCGCTTGCTATGACTTCTGGAATCAGGAATCTGTACCCGTTGACCTGATCGAAAGATCAAACACTCTTGAAAAAGAGTTAGCAACTCTGAAACGTAACCGCACAAGAGGCGGTTTGGTTTGTCGGTGCATGTGAGGAGGTGTACAGAATGATCAAAAAGTTATTCCGTCGTAATTCATACACGACAGCTATCAAAAAAAACATTGCAGAAATTAAAGCAATGTCAAAACAGTATGAAGAAACACGTAAGCAGGTTTTAAAGAACGTTGAAACAATCAATGCTCTGATAGGGAGGTAAACAGAATGACAAAAGGACAGAAACTTATTTATGGTAACAACGACAAAGCGCATTCAATCAAATGCACTTATACAGGAGAATATAGAATCACAAAGGACGGAAATATTGTTATTTCCGCAACTTGTGAAGGTGGAACGATAACAGCACCTATTGAAATGTTCACAAGAATTTAAGGAGGTTTAAAATAATGGCAAAGACAAACATTAAAGCTACATTTGATACACTTGATAGCTATTTTCTCAATACGGGAAACATGAAATTGAATAAGGATTATTTTTTAGACTCTATTTATACAGAGATTGATGTTACATTCAGATGTGATAAACAGATGCGTGAGTACATAAAGAACACAAGAAAAGTAACAACAATCATCTGGACTGCATTTATTTCTATGACAAATGATTATCTGGAAAATGAAGGATATTCATATAAATGTAATTCAGAACAGCTCAAAAAGTATTTGAAACAGTATGGATATGGTTATGAAATTTTTGAGCCACTTTATAAAGAAGTGGAAAGTATCAAGAAAGAAATTACAGAGATTAAATAAGAAAGGTTAAAAGGCGGAAATTATGAAGAAATATACAGTGGAAACATTAAAGAAAGAAAATTATCATTTTGACTATGAACATGGTATCACAGAATCAGATGTGATGAAAGTTAATAAAATTATTGATGCGATCGAAAATTCACGATCAACAGAACGTATCCAGGTTGGGGACGTAGTGCAATATACAAATGAATACGGGGAATATTTCCCACATGCAATGATAACCAACATCTATGACAATACGGAAATTTGCGAAAATGGAAACATGTACACAAATATTCACGAAGGTGAATTTTGTCATAGCACTTCTGGAGGTTCATTTAGCCATCATGAAATGAACGGATTTACATATATTGGAAAGACAACTAATATTTTCTGGACATTTGGACATAACGGAGCATGTGCAAATGGTGGAGTTTATTTTACCGCAACTGTTAATTTGTGGGAATGTAATGACAATAAAGAAATGTTTTCCACAAAAACACATGATAAATATTATCTGTCTTATAGAAAATCAGACAGTGATTATCAGTATTTTGCTTCTAAAAGTGGAGGAATGAGCGATAACGCATGGAGAACAGCGAAAGAAATGCAAGCGTGGTTAAGAACTAAAAGAGCTATTGTAACAGGGGAAAATACATGGGGCGGTGCGATCATCTGGACATATAAAGAAGTAAAACATCATTGTTCAAATACAGAATATGATGCATTAAACGTAACAGAAGATATTTTCTTGATGAATGGAAGTAAAAGACGTTGCAAGCGTGTTTATGATGATGAAAATTGTATCATTCATACTTATTTTGTGTGGTACTGGGAAGATGATTCACAAGAATTTTACGCTAGAATGAGCGCACAAAACAAAATTATTGATTCTTACAAGGTGGATTATTCCACAAATAAAGTAAATAAAATTGCACTGGAAGAATTGAGAAGCGGAAAAGTAAAACCATTACAGATTGATTTTGAAAGATAAAGAGGTGAAATAATATGTCTATAGTATCAATGTTACAGGAATTAACAAAAGGTGAAACATGGGGAAACAAAGAACAGTTTAAAATAAATTACTATGAAGGTGCGCAAGTTCTTGACGATCTGGAAATATCGGATGTACCCTTTCAGTATTATGATAACGGGCAATCCGTAAACATTTATATCAATAACACAATTACATATTCATTGAACTACAAGACATTCTATGATGTGAAGTTTATCACAAGTATTTACAGCAAGAATGGACTTGTAAAGGAATATCCGTTCAGTTACGATTCTGAAATTTGCAAAGAATTAGAACGGAAACATGAAGCCTAAACCGCTTTATAATCACTAAATAGGGCATGAGTGGAAAATATCATTCGTGCCTTTTATAGTGCTTATAAATGGCAAACAACACAACATAAAAGAAAGGGAAACTACTATGGAAAAGATTTATGGAACAAGATCATATTGGAAAGCAGTATTTAAACAGGAACGCAAGCAGAAAGTTAAAACAGTACTTACATACATTTGCGCTTTCTTCTTATTTACAATGCCTGTTTGGATGTTTTTAGACTACATTGCAAAAGGATATTGATTATATATAAGAAAGGTGGAAAGAACTATGATGAATGAAAAATTAAAGAAAACTTTAGTTGTAACGCTTGCAAGTATTAGCATTATCGGAAACATTACACCCGTAAACGCTACAGAATGTTCAGAAGCGGTAAAAGCTGCACCTATGGTGAAAGTCATAGATTGCAATGACTTAACAGAGGAAATGCTTACAACAAGAGCAGATCATAACATTATGTACATTGAGCGCATTATCGGAAAAGTAACCGATAATGAAAAGAATGGAACTGTACTCAATCCGCCGGTTGATGGAGGCTATTATATCAGCTATGCAAGCGTAGAGGATGCAAGAAAAGGAGATACAATCATTACCTATTGCGTATATAACCCATATAGCAATTATGATGATGACGTTATAGAACGTTGGGATTTTATAGAATAGAGGTGGAAAGTATGAAAGAAGTTAAATATACATATCATCATACCGCAAGCGATAGAGGTTATATCCCTGTTGGGAAAGAAATTAAAGAACCTTATAAGGGCAGATACGGAAGAGGTTACGTTATAAAGCGTAACAATCCACGATCAAATAGGTTTTATCTCAAAGACTATTACATTAGACAGGAGGTGGAAACGTGCAAGGCTTGAATATAAACATATTTGAGGATGGACAGGTTATACACGTAGATGACAGCAGAAATGGTTATAATGTTTCTGCTGTATCGGAAAAGAATTTTTACAGATATGGACGTATCAAGAAACGAATTTAACAGTTCTGTATGGAATTATTTAAACAGTTTAGAGAAATAAAGAACAGATAAAAGTACAATTTCATGGAGGGAAACAGGATGGACGTAATATTTAGAAAAGATAAGAATACAAAAGAAGTAGTTGCTTTTTTACCAGAATACCCTGTTAATTACGGGAATATTCTTTGTTATATGCACATTGGTCAACATAGTGAAGCAACTTTACAATACTATTGGGACACTTTAAAAGCCACGGAAGAAGAGTATAAACCACTTTTAGAAGAGTTGGAAAACATTGTTTACAATGATGATATATTAACAGTTAAGAAACGTTTGAATTATGATAAATTAAGTGATGCGTGGGATTATTTGAGGAGGAAATAAGAATGAATAGTTCAGAATTAGCAAGAAAGATCATAGATTGTCTTTCGGACGGTTATGACGATGAAGAAAACAGAGAAGAAGCGGAAATACAACTGTATAATGAGTTATCACAACTTAACGGGAATAGTGTGGTGAAAGCTGCTCTTTTAAGATTGTGCGAAACAATAGAAGAATTAACAGAATGAACAGGAGAAAAGAAAAATGAAATGGATCAACAAACTTAATGAAATGTTAGAAGAAAATCCGTATACAAACGGAAACAGAGTAACAGTGACGTATTCAGAAGAATCGGAAAGCGTGTTTGTTACCGTAAACGGAAAGACTTCTATTGTTATGTGGGAAGGTTTAACAGAATATGGTTTGATGATGAAGATTATGAGAACAATTGACCGCTTATACAACAATGTTTGACCGCTGATAGGTATACGGAAAATAGTTCTGTATGCCGATTGAACGATTAAACAGAACATTACATAATAAGGAAGGAATTGATAACATGAAAGATGTAAGAATGAGAACCACAATGGAAACGTGCGATAATATTGTAAATTCATTACAAGAAAGAAATTATGATGTAGAATATGTTCCAGGTGGAACGCTTGACAATTACTTTTGTGAAGTAGGGGAAAGCAATTTGAAGCTGTCCAGATGGAAATTAAGAAAATATCTGATTGTATTAGAACGTTTTGTTAATACATGGACTAGCACATTGGAATTGATATTGACAGATAATGCGGAAACTTATTATAATTTGTATAACAGTTATATGGAAAGTTATACAGAGAACGTGATGGAGGAATAAAGCTATGACAAATTATGAAAAAGCAATGGAATTATTAAAACAGGAAAGAGCAGAAAAGCATAGAACATTTGACGATACAGGAATTATCTGTATCACAAAAGTAAATCATGATCATTTATGGGCTTGTGTACGTCCAGATGATACAGTAGAACTTATATGGGATTCTACACATCAGAACTATGATGGGAAAATTTCTGATGATTTAACAAAAATCACATGGAATGTGAAAGAAGTTGAAATATTATGAACAAGATAACATTTTATAAGTTGCTAAATGTAATAGAATAACAGAGAATACCAAAAGGAAACTAATTTAATTTAGTTTCCTTTTTTAGTGGAAAATTTTGGAGGTGTAACAATGACTAATAGAGAATGGTTAAAACTGATTGAGCAGAATAAAGAAAGAATTATCAACAAAGGAATCGAAGCCTATAAAGAATCTTTAGAAAATAAAAACTTGCGTTACATTGTGGAAATTTCAGAAAATGGAACTATAACAATGTGGTATGACGTAGCTGGTGGAAACAATTTCCATATGTCTACATATAACGGAAAATCTTTAGAGTTAATTCATTTCTGTATGCAGAATTGGATTGATGATCCTATTCCAGACGATGACATAGAACAGAAATTACAAGAACGTGGTTTATATAATCGTTATCTTGAAGAAAGAGAATCGCAAGAAGTAGAGGACTGGGAAGCTGCGGAAATAGTTATTATTAATAGTACAGATACAAAATTACATAATATTCTTGAAGAATGCCGACAGGAAAGAAAGCAATTTCTTGTTGACGAATACGCAAGAACAGAAGCAGAGAATCAGTTGGAAAATTTAAAGAACGTATTAGACAGTTTTAAATGTGAGTGATGGAGGATAAGAACATGATTGAAACAGATAGCTTTTATTTTGGATTTACAGACAATATCAAAGAACCACGTAAAACAAAAGTGGAAAACTTACTTGATAAATTAATTAGATATGATGGAAAAATATATAATATGGTAGATTATCTTTGCTTAAAGCTTTTAGAAGGTTACTATCTGGAAAAAGTAGAGAACTATACATACTATAAGCGTAATGGCGAATTAACCAAACCGAAAACATTATATAAGTTTGTCAACAAGAATGAAAAGACTTATATAGAACTGAAAAAGACAGAATATGATTTTGTCGAATATCTTATCAATAACGGACTTGATACAGAACAGGCAATGGAAAAAGCTATTGCAGATTATAAGGTATGTATGGAAGAACAGAAACGTTTGCAGGAAGAAAATGAACGTGCTGTGTTGGAAAAAGCAGAACAGGAACGGAAAGAAATAGAACGTGTTAAGACTTTACTTGCAGAAGATATGGAACGTTTACCAGAAATGGAAACTAAAATTATTGATGATATTTTTCTTGATGTATATGGCATAGAAAAGAAATGGAATTATAATTTATTGCCATTAATCCATTATTATGATATTCCATATTGTAAGAATCAGATTAAAGAACGTTTACATAATGGAAATAAAGCAAGCATTAAAATCTTTGAGTGTGTAACAGGCTTGAAACTTCCTAAAGGTTATAAGGAAAGAATGGCATATCTGGAAAGTATAACAAGTTCAGATTTTAAAGAACCTATTGAGTATAAACCACGTAAGAGAGCAGAACAGAAAGAAAAGGATATCCAGGAAGTTTACATTGCATTTCATAATAAAGATCATTCTGAATGGAGAAAAGTTATTGCGGAATGCTTTACTAAATATGGAATAGACTTCTTTATTTTACGTGATAATGACGAATGGAAAATATCTGTTAAAAGAGTTGGCTTGCTGATTGCAAAAGGGAAAACACGTTTAGAAGCTATGGAAAATTTAAAAGTAAACATTGACAAGATGGGAAATGCAGAGCAGATGATTGAGAATGCAAGAAAGACTATTGAAAAATCTGCTGGTGTAAATCCTTTATATAAGGAGGTTTGTTAGAATGGTAGACACATACGGAAGATGGACAGAGGAAAAAGATTATAGTACATATCCAAAAGAAAAATTATGTGATTATGATTATATGGCAATCTGGATTAGAGAACAGGGATATGAACCTAAAACAGATGTGGAAAATCTCATATCTAATATCTTTTGTTTCTATGAGATGGAAATTGGAGATCATGTTAGTGATTACGATACAGAGAACGGAAACTTTGATGGAACATATATAGAAGCTGCACAAGCATTTGTGATGGCTAGTGGCGGTTTAAAAGAATTTGATTATATACCATAAGAAAGGTGGAAAATATTATGAAGAATAATAGTTGGACTCCCGTTAGTTCTGGTTTATTTCCAGATGATATGGAAGATGTACAAGTAACATATATTGGATACAATGATCATGAGCCTCATTGTGATGCATTTGCGTATAGACACGATGGAGATTGGTATTGGTCGTTAGACGAAGGTGAAGTTAGAGTGAAAATAACAGCATGGAAACTAACTGTAAACCTTATAAGAAACCATTGTAGTTATAGTGAACTTATAATAAAAATATTAAGCAGATTAAAAATGCAATGAAATGTATCTTTTATAGCCTTGTAGAGAATAAATCTATAAGGCTAATTTTATACTTAGAACAGGATTAAAGGAGAAGATTAAAATGTACGAGTTAGGTTATTGTTTGGGAATTGGACTTACAATACTTATTATAGTAGCAATACTGAGTTGATGGAGGATATACATATGCAGAATTTAGCAAGCTTCATAGAGTATACAGATGGAAATAAACAGAATACACACGTTTTTATGAGAATGCAGATGGATAACGGAAAAATAGAAGAGATTGATCTGTTTGCGAATGATAAAGTAAGAAAATACAAAACACGCCTGGATGATAGTATAAGAGAAGGCGGAAAAGGTTCAGTTGCTAAAAAGAAAATGAGGATAGAATTGATAAACGCATTTGAAGCATTATTGAAAGCATCAGGATTACATATAGCATGATTCGTTTGTAGTTAGTAGTTGCTAGAATGGAAATTTTAGTAACTACGATAGTGCTTATGAACATAAAAATAATGAAAATAGATGTTGACAAGTACCTGTTAAAATGATAATATAATAGACGTAAGGAGGAAATCCAATGGCGAAACCTAAGCAGAATGGAATAAGAAAGTCTGTTTATATTTCAAAAGAATTGGAGGAATCATTGGAAAGAGAAGCACAAGAAAAGGGGACAAATTTTTCTAATCTCATAAGAATGATTCTTGTAGAACGGGAGAAAGATAAGCAGAAATAGAAATGGTGGTTCACAGCCTGAGAAACTAGAAACCACCATTAACCGCCATCAGCATGGAAAACCATTAACTGATTGACTTATCTATTATATATCATTTCAACACGATTAGTCAATCAGAAAATTTCCAATATTTTACAAATGCACATTGAGAACTAAATAATATGCAAGTACAGGAGGAATCAATTATGGTAGAAACAAAGAAAATTCCATTTGAAGGTAGTGAACTGTTAGGAATCAAAGATGATTCTGGAAAATTATGGTTGGCAATCAGAAATGTTTGTTATGACTTAGGGTTTTCGGATGGTCAGACTAGGAGACAGGTTGAAAATGCAAGAAAAGATATCGTGCTTTCAAAAGGAATCGCAATTTTGCGTTACCCTTCCAAAGGTGGAGAACAGGAAACATTATGTGTCGTTGAAGATTATGTTACACTATGGCTTGCTAAAATTTCTCTTACTCCTACTATGAGAAGGAATAATCCAGAAGGTGTACAAAAACTTGTTTTATATCAGTTAAAAGCTGCTAAAACACTTCACGAGGCATTTTTCGGAACAGAAGAACAGAAACAAGAATTTTTTAATGATTTAGGACTTACAGGACGTATTGAAGGAATGCAAGTTCAAATTAACGCAATGGAAGATCTTCTCGGAGAACAGACAGAAATGCTCAACAAGATGGTGGAAAATATGACGTTATCCACTAGACAGCAACAGAAGTTATATAAAGCAGCGAAAGACAGAATCGATAAACTTCTGGATGGAGCGCATGGGACTAAATACAAATGCTATTCCAAAAGCTATTTTATCAATATGTGGAATGAATTAAAGGAAAGGTTTGGATGTAGTTCTTATAAGGATTTAAACCCTATGTATTACAATGAAGCGTTTGACTTTATCGCAGAATGGGAATATACAGAACGATAATATTACATACTTACAGGTGGTACTTGATATAGAGTGCCACCTGTTTTAATTAACAGAGAATTAACAGATGAAAGAGATATTTCAAATTGGAGGAAAATATTATGAAAGAATTTAAGAATTTTGTGGTAGACAAATGCAAAGAATTAGGTATTTTGGATATGGAAAATATTTATTTTTCGCAAACAAGAGATATGTATTATGCAGATTATAAACCAAATTATCCAGAAAAAACAAATGGAGATTTTACAATTACACAAGAAGTTATATCTGGTAAAAGAAAAATATATGGAAATCTTAATGCTTTAATTCCAACAATAATAGAATTGTATTTGAAACAAAAGTTTCAGGTTGAAAATGGAGGAAATATAATGAAGCGTGATTTAGTAGATGAATTATATAAAACGGCGTATAAACGATATAGAGAAAAATATCCAAACAAAGATTTTGCATCTATTCCAAATTTTTTAGATTCACTTTGGTTTAGTATTGAAGGTGAACTTAATAGAAATGGATATAATGCTGCAAAGAAATATGTCGAAGAAGCAGAGTTAATTATATTAAAGTAAATGAAACGATGATTTACTGACAGAAAGTGAGGAAAAATATTATGAAGACGAATACATTAATGCCTGTTATTAAAGCAATATTAAATGATGAAGAATTTTTATGTGGTGGAATTTTTACTAAAGAAAAACAATATGCGAAAAAATATGATTTGACAATGGAAGAAATAGGAAATATTCAGACCTGTTTATATTATGCATTACATATCAAAGATGAATGTTATAACGAGAGAATTAATCATCTGTGTGATTGAGAGGTGGAAATTAAATGAAAATATATGTATTAGAAGAATACAACACAGGGCGCGTTGCTTGCATATCAGAAGATATTAACATGATAAGAAAGAAAATGTGTGACAAAACTTATTTTGATCCACAATATAATGATTACCCAATTTTAACAATCTGGGAAAATGGAGATAGCATTGAGAAAATAGAAGGCGGTAATGTATTGAAGAAAATTGCAGAAGAAATTAACAAATTATAATATAAAAGAAGAATTGGAGGAAATTATGAGAAGTATTTCAAGTGCGATAATCAGTTTTGTAATTTTTTATATAGGGCTTTGTTTACCAAAAGATGAAAGAAAACAGCGTATGACTAGAGGATGTCTATTCTGCTTATCATTTATAATGCTGATAATAGCATTCACATTGATGATTTTAGGACTTTGATGAAATGATGATTTCAGATTGAGAAAGGTGAAATATATGGAATTTTATCCAACAAATGAATATAGAGAAGTTACTTTACAAGTAGGTCTTAATTCTGTCCAATTAGGAAATACAGATAAATTATTTTCTGATGGATTAGAAGAAGATGAATATATTTATTTTGATGATAGTAAAGGATTTTGTTACGAAGATGGATGTGTTATTGGTGGAACTTATGATCAGACATTAAAAGTATTATATTCACAATGGGGATTTGATCATAAGTTTTATGTAAAAAGAACAGAGGCGAAAAAAATTAAATTGGAACTCACACAAGAAGAAATAAGTATTTTATCAAATGGATTGATTTGCTTAATTGATAATGCTTACAAAGCAGAAAAATTAACATGTGAAACATCTATAATTAAAGCATTGGATGAATCAGTGAAAATATATCAGAAACTTAATCAGAAAATTTGTAATTCAGTATCAAAAATGGAGTGATAATATGACACATTGTTGGTTATGCGGAGCAAGTGAAATTAAGTCACCTAATTCAAAATATACTTATTATGGCAAGATATTAGGGAAAAGAGTACAGAAAACAATTCGAGTTTGTAATTGCTGCAGTGCTATGAGGGCTGATGAAGATATAAGAGAAGAAGTTGCGGAAATATTCGGATGGGATTATAACGAGGAGGATGATTAGATGTGGAAAACTGGATGTTTTGGAGTATATATAATGGAATTGAAAGACTGAATTTATTAAAATGGAGGTATGATATATGGGACACGTTAATATTTTTAAAACAAAATCAAAAGAAGAATTAGTAAAATTGTATGGTGAATTTCTTAAAGTAGAAGAAACTGGATTTTTTGATCCTGAGACAGATTTGGGTGGAATCAGAGAAATTTACAGCTGTGATTTTGGAGCAAATACGACATGGATGTTGCAAATAGAATTAACTCATGCAATTTCTGATTTGTGGTACGAAGAAAATAAATAAATTTCGACTTTCATTTTGTGAGAAAGATGGTGTTACAAATGGCAAAAGTAAAAGACACAGGGTATAGAATGATTATAGAAAATCATGGTGGAAGATGGATGTTTGTTAATGATGATATTTATAGTTTTATGGAATGTTCAGGTTGTAAAGAGCAGGTTTTAATTAAAGATGTTGAAAAGTATTGTCCTAATTGCGGAGCAAAATTAGAAGGTGTGGGAGATTAATATGGAAAAATTAAAGCAAGGTGTGTGAATTTGGAATAACTGTCAATGATTTGTTGTGAGGAGAAATTTTATGTATGATCGTAACGAAATCAAAGAAATAATTGACGAAATTGTGTTTCTGAAAAAATATACATTATTTGACAAGCAGGAATATGATGAAAAAGCAAAAGTTATAGAAGAATTAAAGTCGGATTTATACAATGCGTTTGGAATAGATGAATAAACAACATATTGATTCATTAGATGACTTTATGTATTGTGAGCAAAAAGAAATATGAAGAAAATTTTTCATTTATTATGATGAATTTTATGAACGGTAAATTATAAATTTTTGATTGGATGTGAAAAGATGATTAGAGTAACAGGAGAAAAACAGAAATCTGAAATTGCTTATGCAATTCAAAAATATAACAAATCTACTATTTATTCTTATGGTGACTTCTGTCCAAGTTATCTGGATACTTATATGACGTATGATACAGAGTGCGATCCTATAAGTTTCTGTAAGTTTGTGATGGAAAATTTAGAAGAAAAAGTAAGAGATAACGAAGGATTACCTATTCCAATGATTGTGATTTATACAAATTTAGATGATTTGGTTAAGATTACCGTCATTGAAAATTATATAAAAGAAATGGAAAATGAAAAATTAGTCGGAAATGTAGTATTTATGACACGATAAAAAAATTGCTTTCATTGTAAAGGATGTGAATAATATGACGTATGAAGAAACACAA
>OHOR01000246.1_pt1 | contig 29271 bp, 17 predicted proteins | sample 1569911 | NCBI WGS metagenome assembly OHOR01 (sample SAMEA3879517, study PRJEB24766) | human gut metagenome | biome: human-associated habitat; feature: feces | place: USA | collected 1985/1987
GTAAGACGGGCATAAGGAGGAAGAAGGAGGCTGGATATACGGAGCGCCTTATCCACCTCCGACAACCTATCCCTTGACCTAGTGAGAAGCGTACGCATATCCGTATCGTTCATTTTAATATCGAGACCCATGGAACGAAGGGCATCACGAACAAACGATACGATCTTATCCCATAAACTGGAGTTTGGATTGGATTCGGCAAGGGTAGCCATAAACTCCTCGGCGGCTATGACCTGATCGCCGTATCGGTCTAAATAAGACCGCTGGTCAGCCTCGTCCATCGAATCGAATACCTTCCTCATCGTATCATCAAAACGATTACCAAGAAGATCTCTAAGCCCTTTATGCGCAACTACCTCATGCAAGATAGTTCTCTCCAAATCCTGCTCATCCTCTATATTGTCAGCTACGATAGTGATGGTATCGGTATCCGTGTCATACCATCCCTTGCTCTTGGACATCATATCGGCGTAATCATGATCGCTTACCTCACTTCTTATATCGTCAATCGAAACGATATTCACCGTAGTACCTAATTTAGCGAGACCAGATACTCTCTCCGGCATACCGGCCTTTACCTCGCTTACGTCCCTGAATCTCAAATCCCCATGTCTCTTCCTTGTCACGACGACGGCCGTCATGCCAGACGCCATTCCGCTGTTGCCGGGATTCGCGGTCTCCACCTCGAACATACCCCCAAGCTCACGCTCGACATATTCTTTAAGCGACGACCTCGTGAACCCTTTTTGATAGGCCCTGATATTCCCCCTTGAATCAGTGACAAGTATCTCCGACGGATCGTCAAGCTCTATTTTCCGCTTTTGCGCGGACACGCCCTTAGCGTCACGGACATTTATGAACAACCTGCCTCCGACCTTCAATTTGTCAGCCATTGATTTAAGTACGTCGGATCTCCAATCATCAGGGATCACGCTCAAGACAGCGTTGCTGATTATGTAATCATATTTCTTGTCTATATCCTCGTACCTTGAATACGTGGGAGGAATCCTTTTTGACGACGGATATGGCTCAACGTCATCGACATCCATCCCCATATCACGCAACGCCTGCGTGCCAACGCCAAGACCGGATGAGGCGTCAAGCACGGATTTGCCCTCCAGACCTTCATTGGATATAAAATCACCGATCTTCTTATACGTGTTCACGGTAGACGTGATCTGCGTGGAACGCTGACCGGTGGAAGTGGTTTGGCCGCTAAGCCACGTGGGGTATTCCTCGAACAGCCGTGACGACGTCCTAAACCTAAGAGATGACCTTAATCCCTCTCTTTTGGCATTAGACACCCAATCCCCGAACTTAGACCTAAACTTATCATTATATGCGGTCATATAAGCCTCAGCCGCCTTATCAAGATCACTTACGGCGGCTATACCCGCTATCTTATCGAACAAGGTGGATACCTCGCCGGAAGGGGTCAAGACACGGGTTATCTTACCTTCCTTATTCCTTTTAATTACGCAACTCGACATAACCTCATGTTTTTGACAAAGATAAACAAAAAGCCCCCACAAATAAGCGGAGGCTGATATTCTTGTATTCCTTATAGAATTTATGACTTAATCCGTATTCTTGCTATTGATGAGCTCACTAACGCAATCACCAGCGAAGCCGGCTATATACGCTGCGTGTCCATCCTCTCCAACCTTAAATCCAAGAGACATGTCGCAAAATTGGCGTACGCTCATTGCTATATGGAATGACTCGTGACATATATTTCTCATTATTAAATCATCGTCGCTCGAAAAATTCCAAAGTATGGCGAATTTATCATCATCGTCCCTATCCCTTACCAAATTCGCGAAAGACGCCTCCTTGTCCATATCATCCGCGTCCCCCCATTTCCCCTCGTGTTCAGGTTCCATATTCTCGAAACGATCACGCAACGTCTTATAATCTAATCCAACCGTGATAATCAAATCCAACGGATATATCACGAAATCAAATTTCTTTAACCGATTTGTCTCCCATCGGGAATCTGAACATCGAAAACATCTATCTTATCCATATTAAAAAATAGAGGGATGCCGATCCCATCACAGACCGGTATCCCTTATAATAAATTAGCGACGAAAAGCATGGTGATGGACATGCGCCACAAATGTAATTACAAATTTTGTAAAAACAAAACCATGAATCAAAAACCTATCGGCATTGTTATGAAATCAGCTGGATCATCTATAACTTGCATGGTTCCTCTGTACTGGATACGAGTCCCTTTGTATGCCCAAGATACTCCATCTGAGAAAAAAGCGACTCCGTTGTAAAGGCTCGCTCCATAACCAGACCGAGTAACTCCCTGCCAGCGTCCATTCGAACCGTCGATATATCCAAAGTCACAATAATGAAAGTTACTAGAAAATATATCAATGACTTTAGGAATCATATCGCCATGCTCCCCCCATACTACTTTATATATACCTCCACTTTCTTTATACATTCCTGAATACACTACACGATAATCAATAGTAGGAGGTTCATATGGGTTAAACCCATCATATATATATACATCTTTACCATAAAATCCTATTCCTCCCATAAACTCACTCTTCCCTCCATAAAAATCTTCTATGCCCAAGAAACTGATCTGGGTGGAAGTTTTTCCGTCATTATTCCCTAGCGAGGATGTGGTACCAATAATTCTATCAAACGAGTCCTCTCCAGTCCCAAAACGATCCATCCCTTGAGGGTTTCTATCAGCGTATTTTGCGTAGAATAAATGAGCTATCTTGCAATGTGTCTCATAATCAATAATATCAAATCCTGCGCCTAACGCCGTGGCGTAATCATGAAATAAACGCGATTCTAAATTTCCCGTAGAATATTCATCTCCTGTTTTGCGACTCCACAATTTACTATTGACAACAACCGCCTCTGTTACGCCTACCAAACATCTCCTGAATAGCCCCTTATTTCCCCATTTGGTGATATTGTCATCGACATCGTTATGGGTTAATGTAATATAATTGATAATATCATAATTATTATCATGTTTGAATCCAGTATAGCTATACCTATAACTAGGTATATCTGTCATCCACTGACCCATGGTACCGTCAAGCTTGGCTTGGGTCTTACCGTCATGGAACAATTCCGAGTTATTTTCATCCAGATAGCATATGGCGACCCCGGCGTCCGTTTTCTTAACCAGGCACCTTCGTCCCTTAATCCATGAGCTATCGCCACAAGAATCTATAACAGAAACCTGTTTTTTGTCATCTATCCTAAATCTAGCCACTCCACGCATACCGGTATCAAGGCATTGGCACGGCGCATCACCTTTCAACACCCCATACACCCGATTGTCGCTAGTCAACCATCGTTTGCCATCGCTTGTCACATAGGCTTGCCTGCATCCCTCCTGATTCACTGCAAGTATCTTCTTGGTACCTTTTGGAGCTGTTATCTCCAGCTCAAGAGTCCGATCAAGACCGTTGTTCATCACCGAGCCAAAGGAAACGGAGGCGTTTCCGGCCCCGGACCCCGGACTGACGGTCAGGGGCTGGTCCGTTACCTCGCCTACCCCGTCCTTCCAATTAACATCCAAATCACTCATAATTATATCCTTTAGTTATCTTCTACTCACAAAGATAATAAAACAAGAGAACCCCGACCGGCTTAAGTCGATCGGGGTCTGAGTAAGCGAAAAGAGACTGATTATCGTCCCATCATTCTCAATACGGTTCTAGCCGCAGCTTGCGCCCATGTCCAGCTGTCATTAGATGTTACGTTAACCGTCTGTTGAGTACCATTTACATCCAAGTTAATAATCTCCTTGTCAAGCTCGATAGTAGAGTCTCCAGCGGCTTGCGTTACCGTCACGTTGGCTATCTGGCCACCAGCGGCAGTTACCTTCAATGTAGCTGTCAGTTCCTCGATCGTGACGTTGGCCGGTACGTCCGAGATCGTGATGCTCCAAACGAACTCGCCAGCGGCTCCGGGATCGTCGGCGATAACCGCTCCGTTAGCCGTAGTCTTTCCAGCCGCCGTGTAGTTAGCCGGGAGCTGTAACGTAAGCCCGTTCCCCTCAGCCGGCGTGACCGCGAACGTAAGCTTAGTACTGTTAGACTTACCGGTGATGGTAACATTACCGCCTGTCTTTTGTACGGAAGCGTTAGGGCTGTCTGATCTTACCACCTCAGCGGCCGCCGCCTGATTAACTACCAACGCCTTCTTAGCCCCGCCGTTCGTGGTGACCGTAAGGTTGATAGTGCGCTGAAGACGACCGGTGTGTTTCTCACCGGAGAAATTAACCGCCTGATCTCCTGATCCTGATACCGGGTCGACGGTTACGAAACCGAATTTTTGTGATGCCATACTTAAATATATTTACAAATGTCATTTTATCATGCCAAAAATAACTTGTATCATATCACAAGCCAAATATAGGGGGGGGTAGATACGACTAGCCCTGTACAACCTCAACATACAACCCGATCAAGTCCTTTAGATTATGACTAAGAGGAGTTCCGCTATCCCTAGTACACTTATATACATCAGCGTTCTGGATGTAATATTTATCCTTGAATATCTCCATTGGAGGGAAATACGGGATAGGGTCTTCTATAGTGCCGGCATGCTCCTTATCAACGACCTTATACAAGGAGGCCGTATCCAATCCGGGTTCCCATCCCTTTGATAATGTATGTTGTTGAATAACCTCATAAAGGATATCCGTATCGTCCTTCACCACCCTGAGGCAGAATCCGGCATCCACCGACAACCCGAACTCCGCCCCTTCTTGTCCCCATATAGGGAATAGAACCTTAACATCCAGTTTCTCATTAGGGGATAAAGATATAGTCTTGTTATTAACCACCATTCTGGAGAATCTGACAGCCACTTTCTGAGGATCGGAGGCATCTTTCCCCTTTGCCTGTTGCCGGACATAAGTCATGGTGATATTTACCTTATCTGGATAGCCGGACTGAGCGTCGATAGCCCTCACCTGCTCTACGGTAGTGGCTAAGCTTACTTCCCTCTGTTTGGCCCCTGACGCCGACATCAGGTCATTATCATACTTATCCATCATCCCGATCAAGATCTTGCCTTCCGTCATATCAAACTTCAGGCCCATGATCGTTATCTTACCAGCTATAGCCCCATCAGCCAAAGCGTTACGCCTATCATATTCAGGGATATAGATATTTTGGTCATCCAAGAAAAACTCATATAGATTTCCGGTCTCATAAGTTCTTATCTCCTCGTATTTAACTGATTTCTCCTCATTAAGAAGCCTTGACTCATCCAGCTTAGCCTCGATAATCTCCTTGACAGTAGCTTCAGGATTAGCCTCCTTGAACGCCAGTTGCTCCTCCCCAAGCTCTATCCATGGGGCGGGATTCCCGTTAATGTAATCATCATAACTATAGCCCTTGGCGTAATTATCATCAAGCGGATCGTCCTGAACTAATTGATTGGGATATATTTCCCTGTTTATATATGTATATGCCATAATCTGTCCTTTAATCTTGTTCTTTAACGGCGATGCTATACTTACCTGAAGCGTAACACCAGATATTTATCTCGAAAGGCTTGTTGGCCGTAGTGGATATAGAAGTTCCGCTCATGCTGACATAATTCCCGGAGTTGGGTATAGCCTGCGTGAAGGCCGCCGACGGGACGCACCTGATCATCAGCTCCTCCCCTATCTGCATCCCTGACTGCACGGATAGGGTGGTAGCGGCTGATAACGTAGCCGTGATACTTCTCTTGCTAATAGGCAGGTCAGCTAATGTCGTGACCGTATTAACCCCTATAAGCCTGTTCATGGTCTTCTTATCGGCGGCCGCCATCAAACCGTTAGTAGACTCATTGGCCACGGCATATGTCGTGTTAGGAGGTGTAGCCCAAGCGCCATCTCCACGCATGAAACTGGATGTACTGCCATTAAGCTGTCTCAACAAGCCGTTAGCTGTAGTAGAGGCCAATCCGTATGTGGTATTAGTAGGTACGACCCATGTCCCGTCACCACGCAAAAACGACGCTTGCTTGCCGGCGGCCGGCGCTGGTACCAATCCCGCCGAGCCCGCGGCTGAGGACGTTGCTCCGCCCATGTCGCTATATGTGGTATTAGGAGGCGTTTGCCATGTCCCGTCACCACGAAGATACTTGGCTTGCGCTCCGGCGGCAGGCGCGGGGACCAAGCCGGCCTTTCCGGCGGCGGAGGCGGAAGCGGCTCCCATATTGGCGTATGTCGTGTTGGTATCCGTCCACGGAACATTCACATACATCTTACCATTTCCGTCAAGAGCTACCGGGTAATTCTTTCCGTTAGCTGAATACCCGATCTTAACAAGACCCAGATTATCGCTTGTAGCTTGGGTATAAGTCGTGTTACTGTCAGTCCAAGGGACATTGACGTACATCTTGCCATTAGCCAAAAGCACGGCGTAGTTCTTTCCATTAGAAGCATAGCCGATCTTAACCAATCCCAAGGTGTCGGCCGTGGCTTCATTATACGTTGTGTTATTATCCGTCCACGGAACGTTAACGTAAGCGTTGCCGGACGAATCCAGTTGCACCTTATAGTTCTTCCCGGAAGTCACATATCCTACCTTAATACCGCCAAGAACGGTAGCGGAGGACGTGGGAGGGGTGAAGGTACTTGGTTTGCCCGTAACCCCGGACCAAGGCACGGAGGAAGCCTGACTGGCCGTGTAAGGCTCATACCCATCCTCACCGTTTAATTTAGACTCGTCTTTTATCAGATACATCTTACCTGTAGACGTGACCTTTACCGTATCACCGCTTTGAGCCGTAGCGGTGGTAAGGGCGAATCTATCCGTATCATCGGCTACCACGATCAATCTCTCCAAAGCCGCCTTAGGTAACCTATCTACGCTGATGGTTCCGGACGCGATCTTAGAGGCATCAAAATTAGCCAATGTCGTGGAGATAGTCACATTGCTTCCGAAGTCCGATGAGACACTACCGGTAACAGCCCCGGATAGCGCTATGATCCTAGCCGCCTGTAATTTCGTGGCGGTAGGGGCATTATCCGTCTTAAGAGCATATTTGGTAAGATCAATATCATTAGCCTTATCCAGAAGCCGCTCTATCTGATCACCATTGTATTTACCTTGAAAATCTGCCATATTACACTTATTTTTTGCTCAAATATAGCTATATACATACACACCAAGAAATATAGGGGGGGGGGAGATACGGGTAAGCGTCAGAAACCGCCGTCCCCATGCAGGAATCCGCTACGGAATATAATAGCCTTGTCTTTAAGTTTCTGGACAGACCCCCATTCCCATTCACCCTCACAAGGCTTAACGACATACTTATTCCCCCATGTCTTAAACTTCCTCTCTATAACAAACATCCCTGGGTCTTTTAAGACATGGAAGATACTTCCGACAGGGAAATACTTATCGGTTCTCAATATAACTCGATGATGTCTCTCGTCATATTCAGGATCGCCTACGATACGTGCCTTATAAAACTGGAAATCATTCAACGTCTGATCCACTGGCTCTATCCAATAATACCCCTTACCCATTGCAGTTTGTATTTAATTATCTATATTTGCGGCGTAGTAACTCATAATGTTTTAAGCGATTTTCAACCAAAGGGGAAGGGTGTCCGTGAGGATGCCTTTTTTTCATTCCCGCCCACCCTTCCTATGAACAAAAGATCTACCTCGAGCAAATGTAATCATAATAAGGCTACGATCAAAAAGAAACCCTATCGGTATTCTATTGCCGACAGGGTTCTCCAACGTTGTATCAAACTAAATCATATCACCCCATTTGATCGTGTCACCGACGAAGCACCGCGCCGCCAGATACCTTACGAACGCCGTCCCTTCCGGGGCGTCAGGGTCTTCCAGATAAGCCAAGACAGCCTTGACTATTTTCTGGTCGCAATCCAATACCTTAGGAAAGTAATCGCTATAGAACATGGCGAACAGATATTGGATATCTCCCCAAGTGGCGTTATCAGGTTTCTTGGCCCCGCATTTATCGAACATCTGCTTAGCGTCCTCCATCGTCCATCTTCTCTTGGACCCGTCGGCGTTAAGCATCTTGTCAGCGGCTTCCCTAGCCAGCTCCTTGGAAAAGTGATATCCATGGGTGTCTATATACCGCTTATAATCAGGGTCATCGGCGTCTGCTCCTCAGTAGTAACGACTCCTGCGTCCCCCGCGCATATACGGCTCGGTACCATCGAACTCGTCACGGATGCCACGCTCACCGAACCATCCCCCGCGATACATCTCGTCCTCACGTTCATGGAGTCTCTCGCGTTTCTCAAGCTCACGCTCGTCACGTTCCAGCTCCCTCTCGCGTCTTTCAAGATCACGCTCACGGCGTTCTAGCTCATCCATTCTGCCGTCATGCCCCTTGCCATAGTGGTCGTATATTCCACCGCCATAACCCATGTAAGTCCCATCCGAACGCCTGCTACGTCCACGGCCGCCTCTACGATCGTAGATCTCGTCATTGTAGTCCTCATCGTGACCGCCGCCTAAATCTATAACTCTCATCTTAACCTAATTTTTTAATTAACAACTCTTTTAGCTCATCGAAAGAGGATCCCATCCTATCGACTTTCTCCTCAAGATTCTTGATCTTCCGGTCTTGATCCTTAGTCCGCTTAAAAGCCGGATTGATTTCCTCAAGGATCGAATCACAAGCCTCTAGTGTCCTCCTATGCTTATCGATACTATCGAGAATATCGGAGCTGGTTCTCTTAGCGGCGTTAAGCTGGTTCATGATCGGATCGACCGAGCAGGCCAAGGTTATGTTATTGGACATAGCGACATCCCTGCTCTCCGGTACGACATAGGTCATGGAAGACCCGTTTATCTCCACGGTAAGATCTATCACCCTATCCTGTAGTTGCTGATATTGCCCCATCTGACCCATCTGGGGTTGCTGGAACCTGGGCTCGGACACGTTGACCGCATTCCCCATCCCGAATACCGGAACATCGGACGTATCCAGCGTATATACTTGAAATCCTTTCTTTAAGTCTCTAAACATATCTCGATTTTTAAGCGGGAGGGAATACCCTCCCATTAGACATCCAATCTAACCTATTCCCCATCAACATCCGTTTCCGACGCTGACGCGGCGGTTGTAGGCGCACGGCAATCCATGAGCCTCAATACACCCCTTACCTTGTTGAGATAAACAAGGCGTTCGGTGTTGTTAACCATAGCCGCTCCGTTCACGGCCACGTTGATCGGGTTCACCACAGCCACGCCGGTTACCGGGCGGCACGTGTCATCACCAACCGTGGATACGGTGCTGTTCGCTGGGATAGCTATCTGTACTGGCAATGTCTCGCCTGTTGTCGGAACCACCTGCCGGATTTTCAGCGGCAGAAGGCCCTCGCATGGCAAGGACAGCCATATCCTTGGGTTGATGCCGAAGATGGTGTTGGTAGTAGTCACTACCACGTTCTTCGTGACCAACTCATAAAGAGACCCTATTTTAGAAACACAAGCCATAATAGCCTCCTTCCTTTATAGAGTTAAATAGCGGCGTTTCCGTTGTTGCGGCATCCATTGTTGCACCCACATCCGTAATTACCTCCATAAAATGCTTGACCCCATCCATAAGTCTGGCAAGGAGAGCATGAAGGATAAGCCGGCACAGGGGTAGGTCTCAACTGGTTGATCAAATTCTGAGTCTGTTGCTGAGTCAACGCGGAGGCTTGGTAAGCCGACCTTTCATCACGCAACTGATTGATCGTATTCTGCATCTCACGCATTTCCAATTGACAGAATTTATCATTAATCAAGGTTGCTTGAGCATCAATCTTAGCGCTCAAGATATTGAACTGCGTAGTAGCCCGCTCACGATTGTTTGTCAATCCTTGGTTGATGTTACCCTGAAGAACATTGGTTTGCTCTAACGTCCGTAATTGATCGTCAAAGCCTTGCTGCGTTATCATATTTTGAGTAGCGCACGTGCTTTGGTTGATCAAAGAACTCAAATCGCAGCAGCAAGAGCTAATTTGATTACCGATCTCACAACCTTGTTGCCGTACGGCGTTAATAACAGCCTGAGAGGTCATACCTACCTGACCAGCTACCTTATCGATAGCGCCTTGTACGTTACGGATAGCGCTTTGCGATTGAGTGGTAGTACGGTTCAAGGCGTTAGCGATCTGCTCGATAGCGCTTCTGTTACCTTGGATGGCCCGCATCAGCAACTCACGACCATAGTCGTTATTCAATTGAGCGGGAAGACCATTAGCGCAATTCTCACCACCGTTACCAAAACCATCGCCAAAGCCACGGCCGCCCCATAACCAGAACAGGACGATGATCCACGACCACCAACCGTTAGCCCCGCCGAAACCGTCTTGGTCGTTACGACCGTTCATCAAGGCCGCTACCAAGTTCGGATCCATCTTATTTCCGCCTATTAAATTGGCGAACATCCCCGGAATCATAGATAATAAACCGTTAGTGGCGCTTCCACTACCGGAACCCATACCGTCTGACAAAACGATTTTGTCTCCACTTGTACCCATGTCTATTTATTTTTGAATCAATAATAACCCCACCTGATGGCGGGCGTTACAAAGTTTAAAAATTAACAGTCCTAAAATCGTGATATGTGTCATCATCAAAGTACTTAATGTCTTGTAAATGGGATTAATAAGAACCGATATAAGACAAAAAATCCGGAGCGTATCACTACGACCCGGATTCATCGCAAATCTATAAAATCCAATGTTTCAATGCTCGAAAGAAAACGTCTCACGACGTCAAAGAGAGATTAACTACACGAAAAATCTCGCATCAACTTATTTGTATTAGCAGTGTATTCATTAACTATCTTACTGGATGAGGGATTATCCTCTATCCTTGACAGGCGGTTATCGTCACTCCTTACCGTAACGTCACCCATCCTTCGTACCATGTTTTCTTGATATGATGATGGATCGGAGTATATAAGATCATCAACGAACCCGTATATCGCGCCATCAACCGTCTCACCTACCTTCTCATATAAACCGGATTGGAATGACACGAAATCATCATACCTCCCACGAGCCAAGAACGAACCGTCCGGTCTCACCTCGACGCCGCCGTTGACCTCCCGGAGCAGGCCCGGATTCCTTTGGTACAGATACCTGTAAAACCCGACATCCATCATCCTATCCTGACCATCCAGATAGAAAAGGTTTCTCATGCTACTGTCACCGGACTCGATAGCCACGTCAAACAGAAGATCCCTTACCTGACCTTCCGGCAACGACATCTCCATGCTTTTTAACGTACCTCTGTCATGGTGGTTCAAAGATACATTATAAAATCCATTAAAATCAAGGAAACGTAAGACATTATTATATAAATCCGATTTTTTTAACCTTTCCTTGATCTGGATCTTCCTCAACGAGGTACAGGATTTGGTAAAATCCCGATCCTTTCCCTGCCTAGCCTCGTATCTCCTGAACTCTCGATCAATATCGACATCATCCATCTCAGGAGTCACGGGATGTTGGTATATTAATCTGGTAAGGATCATGTTCTCGGTATTCGAGGATGAGACGTTGGACATAACTAGCTTCTTTATGTTATCCTTGACCACGCCAATATCAGAACGGGAAGCCCCCGCGGGAACCACGCCAGCCGGCAAGTACGAGGGCCGCCCTATCCCGATATCGGCCAACATCTCATAGGCCTGATCGGTGTCGGTTATCGGGGCCGTGTTATGGTACGTATTCCTACTAATATACAACATGCTCCTATCATACATATCGGAAGGGGATGTATTCCCGGACCTTACATACACCATTCTATCACCGGTAGAGTAAGTATCCTGAACCTCGTATATCGGATTCCCTTTTCCTGTTATCCTATCAAGATCGGAGATAAAGCTATCGTATACCGAATTGCCGGCCTGTATGGAAGACAACATGACGTCCAGCGACGCCATAAGATCACGGATATCCTCAGGTCTGGATATAACCATCTCATCGCTGATCGCCTCGCTTATATCCACGCCCATGTCGGCAAGATCCATGGCTATGTCACGCAGACGTCCGGCAACGTCCTTGATGTCCTTAAAATCATCCATATCGATTATCTCCCCAACCTTATCCCTTAGACCCTTCATATCCTTAGGCATACTGATATACGGTATGGTACTATTGAAGTACGAGTCGGTAATCGTATTTCCGTCCTGACCCCGAACCTCCATACGGGTCATATTACGATACGTGTCATACATCCGATCTGCGTAATCCTGATCCTCCTGATACCGGAGCGCCAAGGAAGGGTAGGGGATGGAGGCGAAAGCCTGATCGAACTCCCGGCGGTCGCTGATACCGCCTACCGCCCTCATGATCGTATCCCTTACCTCTATTGGATTCAAGACCTTTCTCTTCCCTAACGAGTCATATGTATCCTCATATATCATATAATCATCACCAAGACCTGACTCGGAGGATAGGAAATACATATCCTTCTCATTAAGATCCCCGTCAGACATAAAATCGACAATCCTCCTCATCATATCCCTTACCCGCTCATACGCTGATCTGTTGGTCATGATATTATCAATCTCATCAGCGTCATACATCCCGGACCTATCAAGATTGTATCTATTGAGGAATATATCACCGCCGGAGAGGAAATTGGATATGATCATATCATTAAGATCATTGATATTATCAACCCCCAAGGAAGTAAGGGTGTTATTGATATCCTTAACCTCATCGGCCATGAAATTACCGACGAAATAGTTCTTCCGCTTGATAAAGGACATGACATCATCATACCTAGGTTCCCCATTACTATCCAGATCATATTCTGATGGCATGGACATCCAATCGCCAAAGAAAGACACGAAGTCGGGGGAGTAGGCCGTACCCCAGACCGATAAGGCCTGCTTCTGGTCGCCAAGCACCTCCATCGCCCTTTGGTATAATCCGGATGGTTGGTTATTAGGGGCAAGGACATTATCTATCCCACCCTCCTTATTTTTTATAACATAACAAGATCTACCCATTACTAAATCGTTTTGACACAAAGATAGAAAATCCCGCCTACTCTCACGGGCGGACGGGACACCAAAATAACAACATAATAACAAACCTTATGTTTCTCCGAAAAGTGCAAATCTTTTTGCCGATCCTCACGAACAGGCAAAAACTCAATCCTAAATTATAAAAAATGGAGTTTATCGTTTAGCGAAAATATCTTTATCTGATCTACCCAGAACCCTGCCTTTCAATTCCAAGAACCTAGGCATCCATTCTTTAGATATCTTAGACACAATCCACTGAAATCCCTTAGGAGTCACATAGACAGTATTAGCGCCGTAGAACTCGTCATCATTACGATATCTATAACGAGCATAACCGCTGTCTATCATCCTTTGGGAAAGCAACCACCTCTTACCGGTCTTAGCGAAGAACTTCTTATCCTCAAGCAATATTCGAAGATTCTTCTCCGCTATATCATATCCATGAGCCTCTAGCTTTTCCCGAACCTCTCTGATCAACATATCTGTCTCTTGGGCTATTTCGGCTGTCTTAGCGAACTCAACCATAGGAGCCTGTTCTTTAATGATATTATCGGATATCCTTTTGGCTTCCTCTGCCGCTTTCTTCGCCTCGGCTAACGCACGCTTCTCCTTTTCCGATTTAAGCAAAGCCTCTAATGCCTCTATATAATCAGATGGAAGCTCATTCTTCGATGGCATATTGTTAGATGGCATAGAATAGGAACCTGTTTTCCTAATAAAAGGGAGAACCTCCGATGTTACCCATCTTTTGAATTTCTTAGCAAACTCCTTCTTAGATGACATAATTAAAGTATACATACCAGACTCATTAATAATCTTTATCTGGCTAACATATTGATTGTGAATAGGGGTGGAATCGTAGGCCTCCCTATCTTCTGACAATCTCAGCATTTTACAATCCTCGTCATCTACCAACCTTCTTACAGCATCCCTAGGATCTGCATACCCTAAACATTTAGCTACATCATTACCGACAAACCATGGTTCATGTTTCTCATCCAACAATACTCTCACATCCCCAAAATCAGGATTCTCAAATAATTTTAAATTATCATCCATAATATAAAACAACGAGAGCCACCAGCGTCCGTTACCCCACTGATAGCTCTCATTTATCGCCTACGCCTAAGCGATATTAATATCTTCTTCTGGTCTAGCAACGGATAGACACCGCAAATATAAGACCTTATTTTGAAACTACAAACAAACAAGAGATATTTTTACAAAAAATGTAATCAGCCACATTCCTCTGTCATATATAAAGCGTAGCTATACCTATCCTCTATCATCTCCACCACCTTCTTGATATCAGATAAAGTTAGTTTCTTTATCTCCATATTCCTACTATCCATCCTGACAAAAGAGTTCTTGAACTCCTGCTCGGTTATGGCATCCAACCTAAATAGATTATATTTTATAAGTAACTGGGTTACGTCAAATATCAGGATATTAAGATCAATATCATCCTTCAACTCATCAAGAAGATCACGCATCATGACTTTGATAGCATCAGTATCAAGTTCCAGTTTATCGGCCTCCTTCATCAACTTCTTGATAATACCATTGTGCTCGATTATGATGTTAGCGTTATCATCATCGGTAGGTAGAAGGGTATCCATCGTACATTTTATACCAACCTTATCACTAAGTCTTTTATTGAACTCAGTCATATAATCAAAAGCCTGATCCCTGCTTAAGGCGTATGTATGATCAAGCAACTGCTTTTGTCTGACCTTGACAAAATAGTTACTGGTGTATAACATCATCAAGACCTTCACTCGCTGGATGCGTAGGTCTTGCATGATCTTCCGATGTAAAAAAGAATCTAGTTGCATAATATAAAGAGCCCCCACCGGGGCCATCACACACCCGACAGGGACCAACTTTTAAATATCTTACTCGTCAGGTGATGGACTGACGCCGCAAAGATAAGTCAAGATATTTTATTTAGCAAGGATTTTCCGCCTCGTTTTCTCCGGATACTACGTTACCGTCGGAAACCAAAGACTTGTCCTCGGCCGCCTTCGTAGGCGAGGCGAACTCCGATGGCAGATCCGGCAGGTTAGGGAACGAGACTTCCGTCTCCTCCTTGGATACCTTGTTCTCCTTGATACTCATCCTAAACTTAGGAGCTATGAAAGGATCGTTGTTAAGATCGATGTTGATCGTAACGTCATTCATCAAAATATCCTCCTTAGTTCTGGAATCACCTATCCATCCTCTTACGTCAGCGGTCATAGGCATCCTGCTAGCCGCTTCCTTGACAGCTTTAAGCCGGTTCTTGATAACATCCACGTCTCCCGCCAGCGGAATCATATATGTCTTATTATCCAACCCTGATCTGGCTATAGCGTTATTAAGATCCATTATATCATCAATACTTACGCCTCCGCCTAGACCCTCCGTAATCCTATCAGCCATCGATCCGATCATGGATGAGAATGACGATATATCCTGATTTTTCAATCTTACGGGGTACAGGTAATTTCTTCCATTTCCTGTCTTTATAGCTACGACCGGGATACGTGAATCTTTATAGTCACCATACTTGTCCCTGACGATAGCCGTACAGAACGGGAATATATTATACTTAATATCATCCCTCATCGTAACCTCCCCATTCTCTATATATCCTACGCTCTCGACTTTACCAACCGTCTCGTTGGTAAAATCATTCTCGGATACCATCAACGTACCATTATCATCACTTACGCTAAAATTAGGTCTTCCCGGCAAAACACTGGTAACTATACCTACGAACGGTATATCAATCTCGCCAGTAACAGATCCTATATTATCCCTATATAACTCAAAGGCCCTACTCCTTAAATCAGCGTTACTTCCTTTTGAATCCGGGTCATTGGCTTTCAGTACCGAGACGAAATCGCCGTCGCTATCCACGATCTTAATAACCATATTATCAACCAGCTCTCGGTAAGCCGACTTAGTCTCATCAGAATTAGGGTCAACGGCGTTAAGGCTATTGTATTTATCATACAATTCCTTGGTATATGGATCTGACATATCCATCTTAAACCTTACGATATTATCCTTACGGAGATTAGCTACGGCTTCCTGATTCACCGACTCGTTGTTAGATCCAAACGTATCACCCGTATAATAAGGGACAATAGATCCATCCCGCCCCTTGCGATACACCATGAACCAGATGGAGGTCGACAAGGCGGTTTGCCGCCCCAATATGACACCGGTAGCGTTCTCGAAAGCCTGAGCGTCATCCTCGCTAATCATCCATCTTGAGTGGTTATCTGACTCTATAACAGTAAATATGTCGGTTCCGTTGGTGAAATCCATCACCCTTCCATTATCAGTATCAGTGGCATCAGATCTTTTAAGCCCAAGACTGTCCATAAACCTGTCAAGTCTCATTCCGCCAACTTCATAATACATAACCCCACCGATCTCTCTCTTCTGAGCCATCAACACCACCGGATTCTGGGCGGCGTTAACTTCCGTCCTGCCGGTGGATGTCCCGGGTTCGCTCTCCGTGAGGACATCACCCATAGGTATGGATTTATCGTAATCCTTGACAGCTATACTTCCGTTATCATACAACCTCATCCATTCCACGAATTGAAGAAGAGGCCCATCGGAATAATTATTGATAATATCGATAGCCTCATTAAGCTTATCCTGATCAATCTCATTGCCATTGTCAGCCTCATTCATAAGATCATTATAAGTCTTTATAGCTTCTTTGATCTGATCCTGATCAAGACCATTGATATTCATATCTACAATATCATCAACAGCGTCCTTGATATTATCATAAATATTATCATGGATCTTCAATCTATCTATTATCGATCTAGCCTTATTGATCCTTGAAATAGGATTATCCCCAAACCCGTTAACTAGACTGTCGACACGAGGCTTGTTATTATCATATATCTGTCTCTCCCTAGGAGATAAGACATCCTCATTACCGTTCCATATCTTTATAGCTATATTATTGATTCTATCGTCAGAAGGATTTATGATATCCTCATCATCAGGAACCCTCTCGACTATATTACCTTCATCGGCCTTAATCTCGTTCTCCATAGATCTGGCTATCATATGATTATATGTCTTGAACATAAATGCCTCATCCTCCCCTATAAGACCATCTTGGTAAGCCTTGTCTATAGCTTGGTCGTTGGCGTAAAGATCATTGGCATCAGGATTATCAGTATTCCTGAAATCATACTTGCTATCATCCTCCTCATAAGTCTTACCCCATACGTTCGATAATATCTTCATGAACCCGCGCTCCTGCGCCCGGATGAATCTTCTGTCACGCATACGACGAAGAGACTCGTTTATATTCTTATAAGCCACAAGATTATGACGATACTCACTAAGCAATGCCATAGCCTCCTTATAATTATCAACCCCACGGATAGATACGACGTTCTCAAAATCAGCTATAGTATCATAAGCCGCCATAAGATCAGCGGCACTGATCCTTGAATCATTTCTATTTAAGAACAACTTAGATATATCAGCCTCTGAGTTAATTAACGTAGTTAATTTCCTCTCCAATGCGATCCTATCCTCTGTTAATTTAAGAAGCCTATCATTCTCCTTGACCAACTTAGCCTTATCAGATTCAAGAGCGTCCTTCGACGCGACACCTTGTTGAAGCCTCAAGATATTCTTCTCCATCCTCTGTATATCATCCGTAAGCTTCCTGAGTTCTTCAAGATCCCTGCTCGAATCAGGATTAAGACGAGAATATATATCAAGAGCGGGGCCTATATCCGTATTGTATATCCTTCTTAACTGATTGGCAATATCGTTCAAATTATCCTTCGCCTCAAGGCCATTATAAACCATATTGGAGATATAGGCGTTAAACGACCTATTGGATATACCATCGGTAAGGGAGTCGGCGAACCTATTGGCCATGGTAAAATTATCTACCTTCTTATTAAACTCACTGATAAGGTTGGACTTATACTCATTTACCTGCTCATCTGTCATATTCATATCGGAGGCTATATCGCTGTTAGGTATAGATTCGACTACCGTCCTGAAATCCTCCTTGGTATCATCCAACATCCCCATCTCCGAATCATAACGGAGACGATTGAATACGGCGTCACTAAAATCCTTGTTTATGATCCTACCATCACTCTCGTACGATGTGTCTACGCCGGATAATTGAGCGTTAAGAGCCATACTGCCACGAATAGCACGGACAGCAGCCTCGGTCAAGGCGCCGGCATTGGCGTTGTAGGCCTCCACCATCCCCTCGTTCCGGGACATGTCTTGGCTCCATTCCCTTATACCTCCAAAGGTCTTTCCACCCATAACCGATCCGATAATCATACCGATGCCGATCTCCTTCCAGCCTTGACTAGACCCGTATGTTTCCTTGAACCCGTTCTTTATAGCCTCCATATAACCTATGTTCTGACGGATAGCCATAGGATTGTATCTTGATTCTACCCAATCCTCGGCGGACCTGCTAGCCACTCCCTGAAAACCTTCCTCATAAAGACCTTCTGACACTGGGCGCTTGATAATATTGAACGTATTCCCGGCTATTTTCTGCCATTTCTTTGGCGTTATGGTTCTTAACATACCGTTATCCATCCTCTCGGCCCCTACGCCAAATATATTGCGTTTTATAAACTTATCCACGCCAAGATCCATGCCGAACATATCACCGAACATAACTATATTGGATAATGACAATATGCCGACGTTGGCGGCGAATACGGCATTAGCGGCATTGGCATTGTCAGCCCTGAACCTCATAAGCTCCTCATATGGGACTTCCCTTCCATAAGCGTTACGGTAAGACTGCCTGAAATTCTCCTCAGCCTCCATCAGCATGCTTCTGGCCTCGACAGACGCCTCCCACGAGGTAGATGTGCCAAGGAAAGCGAGGGTGTCCAGTCCCTTGCCTATCCTCCGTCCCGTACGGGCGGCCCTAAGGTAGACGCCGAACGCTTTCTTGGTATCCGAAGCCGCTTTGCCTATCCTAGCCAAAGCCACGCCCGCCCTAGCTCCCGTACGAGCTAAGTTCATCAATCCAGCGCCGGAATATACGGCTAACGATAACATGGCTCCAGCGGTAAAAGCAAGACCGGATAAAAAATCGTTAGACCAGAAATTAGCCGTGGTCATGCTTTGAAGGAAATTCATATCCCGCTCCTCACGATTGTAATAATGAGCAAGACCGTAATCCATCTTCTTGTCCTGATCATCCAACCATCTCGTGAAATCGTTATCAAAAACAGCGTTAAAATTACCTCTGGATACACCGGCGTAAATACCATAAAAAGGCTGAATAACACCACCTAATCCATACAAAGCGGTCTTACCTGCAAATTTTCCCAAACCTCTCATCCATTTTTCAGTCCTACCTTGACTCCTAGATAAACGCGTGTCGTTATCTACACCGGGGATATAAGACTCGTATTTAGGTATCCAAGTACCGCTACTAAGTCGATACCTTGAATCCTCCAACGATATCTCCGGGCCAGTAAGATTAAACCTGCCCTTATAGCTTTGATCAGAAGCCATATATCCTAATGGGGACATATGTTTCATATCATCATAATAATTTGTCTTAACAGTATTCTTGATCCTCTCCGACAATGACGGTATCTGGGACTTTGATCTCTCGGAAGCGGAATACGGATCCAATACCGGAGGCAGGTCACGATCCGGTATATCATAGGGATCCGTACCAATAGCCTTTATATTATCTACGTTTATGGTAGGATATCTGTACTTCTCGGCAAGATCCTTTCCGTTAGAGGTATTATTATAGATTCCCATTGTTTCCATTATTTCCACTATTTCCGTTATTCCTGTTTCTTATCTCCTGATCAATCATATCAGCTATGGGCGAGATGAAGCTCTCGAAATCATCAGTAGTAGATCTTCCCTCGCTCCTCCAATACACCTCATTCTCCTTGCTAAGTATCTGTTGCCATGCCATGACCAAATAATACTGCGGGCAGAAGTCGATCTTCCTTGCTACCTCATCAGCATAGTTAACGCCATCCAGATCAATTGAATACAACGGGGTATTACCCTCTCTAGCCCCTCCTTTGCTATATATATCAACATTTATCCCAGAAGAACCATTATTATACTTATATCCGGAAGCCCTTAACTCGTACATAGAAGCGTTATCGAACAACACGTCAGTAGCGATCATCATCTGATTCTTCCTGATATTACCGTCATTTATATTCGTAAACATATCTATATAAGGCATTACCGTGTCCTTGGCCCCGCTAGCGTAAGCGAATGGAGCTACCAACAATGACTTAGCCATCTTCCCATAAGCGTTGTTGCTTGAGCTGGTGAAAGATATGGGTACGACACCGGAATCATAGGTCTCGGACGGGATGCTTACATCCTCTTTGTAGAAAGTAAGTCCATTCGCAGCCAGATCAGCCTCGCTTACCTCAACAACAGATCGACCATCACCTCCATTATTGCCAATGATCTGATAATTACCATCACCTATAGGGGATATGGTAAACGTTATCTTCGTATTGACATTATCCTTATCCTTAGGAATAAAACCGCCACCACGGGTAAATAGGTCACTAACCTTTATATAATCATACTCGGCTTTGCTTTTAGACGGATAATCACCGGAGAAGATATACTCACGCTCGGCATACTCATGACGATATTGTCTCAGGTAATCCTCGCCAGCACGTTTAGCGTCATCAGCGATCCTACCTAAATCCCCACGACTCCATTTATGTCTTAATAAATCATTTCTCTCTTTATGCGCCTCGTCATATATAGCGGTAGCGACAGCGATCGCTCTATTATCCCCAGCAAACCTGTCTTTTATTTCCTCGATATGCCTATTCTTGTTAGCCCCAGATACGGCAAGAGACATTATAGATTCAATATCATCAAGCGAAAAAGACGTTCCCATTAAATCATTCACACGATCCAATAAGACACCTGATTGACCCGAATCCATTGATACATGAGGCATTTCTCCTTCAACACCGTAATTAATAGTATTTATATTATCATTTAACAAAGAGCTGTAAGCGGACAACTTACTCCAATCATTTAATGTTATATCGTTTATACCATTTATATCAAAAACCTTATCGCCATTGTTATTAATATCTCCAAGATTGAATGTGCCGAATCCATAACTAATATCTATACCTGACCCACTGTCCGATCTAGCCTCTCTCTGGATTATAGTATCAATACCATCCAAAACAGCATTGCTCGCCTTATTGAATCCATCATTGATCTTATTATACTTCCCTCTTTGGGTATTTAATCCAAGAAGCTTCAAATAACTATCCTGACCATTGTAATCAAGCAACTCGTTCCTTGACCCTCCATTGGCCTTGAAATAAGCCATGATAACCTGATCGTTATCCATATCCTTGACCACGTTACTATTCTCAGGATCAGACGCCCATGCGTCGATCTTCCTTCTAGCGTCATCTGATAATGACTTAACGAAATTACCCATGCCAGTAGTCACCGCCTTCTCGTTGGCCATGAACCCGTTCATGAACTCATCGCTTATGCTCACATCGTCAAGGTTTGCGCTCTTAGTAACCACGGTAGGTCCTGTCATATCATCGTCTCCACCACCATTCTTTGACTTACCCGATTTGCTGGCTTTTATCAACGCGGCTTTCTCCATAGCCAGATTATGTCTCTTTGTCTCATTGAACTTAGCCCTCTCCATCATCTGCTGATTAGCCTTGAAATAATAATCGTCAACGCCCAACGTCTCATATGAGTTATTATAAGACCATCTCAGCCCGACGCCACGAAGGAACTGCTGTCGTACCATGAACATGCCGGCTCGCTCCGGGCTGTAGTTGCTACCGATAACGCCCTCGGCCTCCTCCACGAAATCATTTCTCTGCTTGATAATATCCGCCAGCTCCGACTCCAACTTAGCCCTCTTGGCCTTGTCATTGCCAACGCCCTTTAGCTTGGCTCGTATGGATTCTTCCTTGACACTGAAATCATCAATATACCCTTTAAGGAAATCTGAGGTGCTTTGAACATTAAATAAGTCAGGATTCGTTCTAGCCATATATCTTCCCTCTAATTGCATCTGAGCCTTACCGTTCTCAGATATAGAAGCCATGGCTATATCCCTGACCTGAGCGTAACTCATCTCATCTATATACATCTCACGCATCTCGCCCGTCCTGTTGCCATTGGCATCAGTCACCGGTACATTGACTTTCTTCCCCTTGTTAAGGGAGATGAAATTCTTCATCTTCTCATCAATCTCAGCATGATAATCCGTATAAGGGGTATAATGTATAGGATTAAGACGTGTCCCTACCTGACCGTCATTCATCCAAGCCACGGCATCGGCGAAAGCCTCAGCCTCGTTTATAGGACTATACATCTTGGGATTGTTCAGCTTCATATCCTCCATCTTCTCGCTAAAAGCCCGGATCTCCCTAGTACCGGCAATAGCATTCAACACACGGGTATCCAGAGCTTCTCCAAGACGAGCCTGTATACTTCTGGCTATACCGTCAGAAGCCAAATTAGATTTACGATACACGTTATTCACATCCTGTATCAATCCATTTAACCTGTTCTGAAGATATTCCCTGTCCTGAGGTTTTATGATGTCAGAATTGATAATATAATCAGCATACTCGTTTATAGCCTGCCGATTGGTATCTATCTTCTGCTGCATGTACCCCATCCCCTGCATCATGACATCCATGTTGTAGGGTGATACGTACTTGCCGTAATTCCTTAATATACTATATTGTGAAGCCATCCTTTATCCTTTCTTGCCTTTAGTTACTTCCTGAGCAGGATATAATCTCCTATAACTCAATATATCTCCCTGAGGATCAGCGATCAACTGCCCATTAGGACCGATCTTGACATCCCCGAATATAGACCTTAATGTATTCATGGTCGTAGCCGTATTCCACTTCTGCTGGATCTCGTCATTTACGCTATCGAAATACCTGGCCCAGTTCTCGTCATTTATAGCCAATCCCTGCAATATACGTTGCTGGTAAGCTTGACGTTGGGCTATATTCTTATCGTACGTATTAGCCCATGACTGAGCATTGACATTATCAGCCCAAGTCCTTTGAGCCACGTTCCCTTGTTCTACCTCATTTATATACTTACCTATATTGGAACTCATGATAGCCTGTAAATTGGAGGATAAAGCCCCTCTCTGGGAATCCGGGACATTACCCATCTGATCCAATTGTGATTGGAAAGCGCGATTAGCCTCAACCATATACTGATCAGCCGATCTCAACACCGGGTCCACGGTAGGAGCGTAATGTCTTTCCAGACCTTCCGTTGTCACGGCTCCCGGAGTCATCCTGAACACCTCAGGAAAGTCAAGACCACCACCTACTATATTCCTGCCTCCATTGCCGCCGTTCGACTTACCGGCATTTGTGTTGGTTTTAGGAAGCGTATTAGGATCAATCAGCTCAGGCATATCCAGCTTAACATCAGGATCCTCCACATCACCTATATCCATAGGACCGGGAGCCACCTTATGCGGGTCAAGTATAAAATCAAGACCTTCCATGCCTTTCATGGATCTTAACGCCTGCATCTTAAGCATATCCTCCCCAAGGATCTTATTAACAATATCTTTATTCTTGTCAGAAAACAGTTGACTGAAATGAGTGATACCAGCGTCATTAAGAGCTTTATGTTGTTCCTCTGTAACAACATCCAGACCGATCATAGGACGAGATGAGGAATATTGACCAAACTTATTGTCTCTCATCCTATCATGATATGAGGCTTTCTTATCTTCCGGGTAATTACCTCGGCTATCCTCGCCTCCAAAGGAAACGAGTGTCGTATAATCCCGAAGCGCCTCTGCGTTGGCGATGATCGGGTTCTCCGCCGTGGCCAAGCCCATCCACCCACCAGTAGTGCTGTATATAGCATCCTGAAGAGCCTTGGCGGCAGTAGCCTTCGGAGCGCTCATATAAGCATCATAAGCCAAAGGCATGAACGTCTTATAATACTCCAGCCTCTCATCGGTATTAATACCGCCATAGGAACCATCCTGACCCTGACGTTGATACCCGAACGTGTTATCCTTATTATTGTACTTGTTCTCTACAGGACGGAAAGTAAGTAGGTAACCGAATAAAGAACTACCACCTTTCTCCATCTTCTGACGAATACCAGCCACTTTCTTAAGCAATTCTTTCTTAGCATCGGCTATATCCTCCTCCGTAAGACCGTATTCTTTCATGGATCTGAATATGATGTTATCTATCTCACCACCCTTAGCGAAATACGTATCCTCATCCTTCTTCATCTTCCGGTCTTCCTGCTCTTTGTATATGACATTAGCGAAGTCCGTAAATCTTCCCTCTAATCCATTAACGGTATCGTTGCTATCATTTATAGCCTTAGATAATACGGAGGCGTTTAAACGCCTCGTATTCTCGTCATCTATCTTATCGTTCTTCTTCAGCTTCTCCAGCGCCTTTTTCTGATCATCGTAAACTGATTTAAGACCGATCTTAACCTTATATCTATCCATTAACGTAGCGTACGTATCCTTTGGTGTAGCCTTAATACCATACGTATCCCTAATGTATTTAGCGAAGTCCGGCTCTATGGTGGTGTCATCGGTAATAACCTCCGTACCCTGCTCCAAAGAAACAGGCGTTCCCCCATCGGCGTGCTTCTGCCCCATGGCCTCCATCGGCGCCTCTCCGGGCTGCTCCACGTACTCGCCCTTCTCTACCTCTACGTTGGCTTGATCTTCCATCGACTTAGGTAACGGATATAAATACTCTCCGGTAAGGCTACCGCTATCGAATCTATTATTAGGCCCTAGATAAACACCACCTCCATTCTTATACCGCATCTGGGATTGCCGTCTCTGCCTAGCCTCTCGCTCTTGAGCTAACCTGATATTGGTACGGGTGCCTTTCTCAGACGCTATCCCGGAAACCACGTTACGAGCCAACCCCATGATACCACTAATACCTGATGCTATGGTAGTTATCGTATTAGCTGTTTTAGCTCCAGTAGATAAATCACCATACCCCTCGCTTCTCATACGCCCTATACCACGACCCATCTGGGTAAACCTAGATCCTATATCATCAGCGCCATAATAAGGTATGGCGGTAAAGTCAAAAACATCCGTGCTGCCAGACTCGTCAACCTTCTTATTACTGTCAACGATAGCGTTCAAATCACTTGTATCAATGGTATTAATATCAGGATGCTGAATATCAAATCCTATCCGGGTAGACGAAACCAAAGGCTCCACTCCAATACCCTGAAGACCAACAACATTACCGGGCATAATAGGGGTGACTTCCCCAGCCTCTTGATATTTAGGTATCTTCCTCTTGATTACATATTTGCCCATATCAAATTAATTTCGTTCTGACACAAAGATAATTTAAAAAAACAGAGACTCATCATTTTACAACGATGAGTCTATCAACAAATATTATTATGCACAAAATTTAAATATAATATTATATGATATTATGATTTACTAACGCATTGTAAATGATATCATCTATTTCTCCATTATTTAAACATTCCAATGCTCTTTTCCTTATTTCATCCATCTTTGATTTCTTATAAGCGTCATATGCCTCTTCTTTAGTATCATACGTACCTATATTAACCCGTCCCCTATCCAATGTCGATAAACTAGCCCTATATCTACTACCCCTAAGGACAACACCAGTAGGGCAATCCCTAATTCTAATCCTCTTATAAGTTAACAATGAATTTAAGTGATGTGGAACAAAACAGCATGTATTTGGACTATATATTTTAGATGCGCCACTAAGTATATCTTTATCCAATTCATATCCATCCTTATAATTAACATCAAACCATTTTTTAAACTTGCTAAAATACAACCAATCATCACAAACCTTAACCCCCACATAAGTAGGTCTTCTTTTTCTGTTCTCTTTCAGAATAACATCTAGCTAACATTTTATTCCATATTTCATAAGCTAATGTTTTCTCCATCCCAATCATATCATTTATTCCAACCCCATACTTTATACTCTTGCTTTTATCCGCTTTACATTTAGGGCATCCTACTCCCCTAATGTGATTAAATGGAAGCTGGTAAAAAGAACCATGTATAGGACATATTATCTCTATTGGTATTCTAGCCCCCAAATAGTTAGATTTACTATAATCATATCTTTCTCCATGACATGACATAGCTCTATCAACAAAAACACTTTTCTTTGACTCCATTCTTTTAGATCCCCCTATCCATTTACTACATTCGGGACAACCTTGGCCATTCAAATGATTGTATGGTCTTTGGGTAAAAACACCATGATCTTTACATATTATTTTCACTGGAGTTCTGTTATTGACATAATCCACTAATGAATAATCATACAAACCATTATGTATCTTTAACGATCTTTTTATAAAATCATCCTTATCCAATTTTTTTCATACAAACTTTTTGCCGAATATAACAAAACATTTACAAACTACAAAAGGCTATAACAGAGATAACGTCAATCATTATATCTACTCATGCCTTTTATGTTAAGGCTTAACCCCGGTATCATGTTAAGCACCAACTGTCTTTTCGCATGTTCCTTACGCATACTCTCAGCTTCCGCTATCTGCGCCTCTGATTGAGGATCATTCTTAATATTATTAGCGATGTCCTCTATAGCTTTCTTATTGGCTCCGGATTGAGCTAGCATCTTATATAACAGGTCTTGACCCTCCTTTTCCCACCAGCTGTCCATGGTAGGGCTGGAAGCCAAAGAAGGATCGGCGGGGGCTACCGTCTCAGGCACGGGCTGCTGACCTCCGTCCCCCATGCCCGAATCCCGCTGCCCGAACTCGTATCTCATTGGCTCGTTCTCCGGGACACCGTATCTATTGGAGAACATATCGGCGAACTCAAGCCGCTTCTCATTTCTTAATGTCGATCCAAGAGGCCTACCGTATCCTTGATTCCATGCCACGGTAGCGTCCTTGTAGTTGACGGCGTTATCGAAATCGGATTTAGAATACATATAGTAATTATATACATTACCTTGAGCGTCCTTGTCAAAAAACTTTCCTTGATTGATGTAATTCCAACCTAACCCCGGGACCTTGCCTTGATACTCATCCACGAGATAATCCAACTGCTGTGTCAATGTCGGTTTCTTCCCATACCTGCGCTGTAGCTCCTTCTTCCTCGGTCCAAGCCATTGTTGGATGCCAAAATCACCGGCGGCTCCTAGGGCTTCGGTGTCCCCTCCGGACTCGGCGGCGATGTTCGATAGGATGCCGATAGCTTGAGTTTGTGGTATCCCTTTCTTTTCTGTCAGATAGTCCCATATCTCATCATACACAACCATCTTACTATCCTCTGATCTACTAGGATCAATAACGTATTTACCAGCACCATAATCTCGTTCTGTATTTACCGGACCTCCATCCTCCTTATCCTCCAACTTATTCTTAGACATAATAGCGTTACGGATAAGAGCGTCCTTCCCGCTTTCCAGAAGAGGATTATGATCCTCAAACGACCCTCTCTCCTCAAACTTATCGCCTATAGCGTCTAGTACATTTGTGGCTACGTTTACAGGAAATTCCTGATCGTCACCATGAAAATCGTATACGTCATAGACACCTAACCTTCCATCCGGACGCCTATAAATTGTAAAATTACCAAATCCTGACAATGGGGTAAGATCACCAGCAGCTTCGGGATAAAAATCGTATTCAGAAAAAACCGTAGGCTTTCCAGATCTTACCGAATTACGATTCTTCTCAAAAACATCTACCCATTCTCTAGACTTTTTCAAAAGCTTCAGCCTACCATAAGCATCATCTGTAGCCGGCTTATCAGAGCCATATATTTCTTGCTCCGTATCATGTATTTTCTTATCCAACCTCTTTATCTCATCCTTAGTGTCACGATTGAACATCTTCTCAATATCAGTAATGACATTATCAGGAATCCGTATCTCCTTATTATTGCCATCTAGATTATTAGGTTGAGATAAAAATCTCGCCCATAGTTGATCGCTATATTCATCAACGTTAGCCTTCCCGTTTCTGCCATATATAAACTCATTGACCTTGTCAGGAAGGCTAGCATTTGAAGCCACCACATCGGGGGTGACATTCTCGTACAATCTTCTTCTTATGGCATTACCTAAGATATCTTTTAAATACGAAGCCTTATCAGATACATCCTGTCTTACATACAACGGATCATCACCAATAGGCCCACCATCCTTATATTTAACCTTGAAATCAAAATTGCCAATATATTTCTTTACATTATTGATATAATCATTATCATCAGGAGAAGCCTTGCCGTTATTCAATAACCTTCCCTTACCCATCCATTTATAAAGCAAGGCGTCGAATTTGTCTATATCATTACCTTTATTATCCTTAAAGCCACGACCGACAACCTCATTCTTGTATATAGACGCCAAACGCAACATGGTAGCTATACCTGAATTATATGGCTTTAGGATATTCTCCTTATCTATACCAAACTTATTATATATCTTCTTTGTCTCATCATTATCACCTTCTATCTTTATCTGTGTTATACCCTTCGAGTTATAAGACCTGTCATTCCATCCGTTACCATTTAACAACGACCTGAATCTCTTGGCTATATCGACGCCTTGATCACCGATAGCTTGTTTCCCTATATATCTTGCGGATACACCAAACTTAGTCTCCTGCTCGGCGATACCCATGGCAAGCATAGCCATCCTATCATAAGTGTAGCTGTCGATATCGAACTCACTCATGATACGTTCCTTGTTATATGATATAGCGTCGCTATATTCCTTTATATTGCCCAGCTTATCCATTTTGGCTATATTATCAATGGCTGATATAACACCAAGGAAAGCGTTGCTAGAATTGACGCCATTCTTTGAGTCATAAGCGTTATAAATCCATTTAGGCAAGATATCAGGAGATATATCACTATTTTTTACGCTTATATTCAATGGCCTAAAATCCTTGTTTATATGAACATTATAATCATCCCAAGGTCTCTTCTCACCGGAATCCTCGCCATAAGGGTTATCCGCTATATAATTAAGCGACCCCTCACGAACGACAAACCTACTTCCCTCTTTCTCCGGAAGTGTATAAATAAAATCACCCTTCTTTATAAAATTATACAGCTCATTCCCCGTATTCCCAAGAGGCCTGATACACCCATTAGATCCTCTTCCAGCAGAAGCCTCATGATGCATAGATGACGATATATCATGAT
>OHOR01000264.1_pt1 | contig 27536 bp, 30 predicted proteins | sample 1569911 | NCBI WGS metagenome assembly OHOR01 (sample SAMEA3879517, study PRJEB24766) | human gut metagenome | biome: human-associated habitat; feature: feces | place: USA | collected 1985/1987
CCATGGCAAACAATACGGATAGAGGATATTTGTGTAGAATTTGCGAAGAAGTTTGGATGAAAGGTGTCCCGAGAAAATAACAGGTATTCACATGGCTAATGACTTTGCCATTGGTGAAGGCATTAAGGATGCTGCTGAAGGCAAGAAGAACAAAGGACACAAATTTTAATCTGAAGAGGAGGGAAACAGAATGTTTCAAAGTATGACGGATGGTCCCATTTGGGAAAAAGAATTTGCGCTGTTAGTGGATCAGGAGCATTTCGAGAAGGTATGGGGTATTATGCTCCCGAATGTGGAGCAATATGCCGACAGTTTTTTGACGAGTATTTCTAACTTTGGAAATCAGGGCGTAATGGAATATGCTTATAGCGCATTTGTACAAGAACTGATCGAAAAAAATGATAAACGCTCAGAGAAATACCATGACATTTTCGACCTGGATCTATTCGAGGACGAATATGAAATGGATAAAGACGATTTCAAGAATACAACGTTAAAAAAGGAATGCGACGTTATTAACAAAACCTTGCAGAGTAAAGCGGAAGCTTTGAATGAATGGAAGAAAAAGTTCTATGCATCACCAAGCCAGAAGATATTTGACACATGCTATAACTTCATTTCATTTGGGGCTGATTATAACGAGGAGATGGATGAAGAACGGATGTCTCAGATTGAAACAATCGTTGATACCGGATTGGAAGAAATGAATGAAGCTGCATGTTATCAATCAGGGGTATTCGGCTTCGGAATTGTTTCAAATATTTTGAATCATATGTATCCGCGTGTGTTCCCTGGAAATTACAAGAAGGGGATCTTTTCACTCCTTTTCCTAACCGGACGGGATATGAAAGGCATAGATATGCCTAGCGATAGCTCTGAGTTCTGCATGGTTAAGGATGAGGTTCATTCACGGACGGGAACGATAGAGGTAGAGCATAACTATTTCTATCCTTACCAGACATTTGGACTTTATACCATAAGAATATTTAATATTCTTAACCAAAAGATCCAAGCTCGTTTTCATAAAGAGTTTCCGACTGATTATAGATTCCTTTTGACGAATGCATTTTATGATTATTTCACTGCAGAGAATCAGGATAATATTACAACGCTGACTGGAAATGATGATGTGTTGAAATTCAACACACCGTGGTAAATGAGTATGACGAAAGAAGAAGTATTAGCAAAGTATTTCAGCGAGAAAAAGGGCTTTCGTGATGTGCAGGAAGAGACAATTGATAGTCTTCTTGCAGGGAAGAATACGCTCTGCTTGATGCCAACTGGAGGCGGAAAGTCGTTGATCTATCAAGTAGCTGGTTTATGCATGGAGAAAACGACGATTATCATATCTCCTTTGATTGCGCTTATGAATCAGCAAAATGCCGAGATGCGAGCAAAGGGAATATCCACAGTTAGCTTTTCTGGAATGGATTATAAGAAACAGTTTGCGTTGATTACAGACATGGCAAATGGAGTAATGCCGCAATATATATTCACGTCTCCGGAGAGGATATCAAGTGATGGCTATCTGGAATATGCGCTGAACAAGCGAAGAGATGACATTGGTCTGGTTGTTGTCGATGAGGCACATTGTATATCTCAGTGGGGCGATGGATTCCGCCCGGCATATCGAAATATTCCAGATTTCTTAGATCGGATATTTGGAGGAGACGGTTGGCCGGCAACGCTGTGCCTCACCGCGACGCTAAACGAAGAACAGCAACAGCAGGTAATCAAAGATTTTCATATCAGCAATGTTGTTAAAGGTGAAAACCTATGGCGTAAGAATCTTTATCTTGAAATCTTAAATCTTAAGGATGGCAAGGAAGATACAAAGGATGAAGAATTAGAGCGCATTATTGAAAAGCATAGGGGAGAAAAAATCCTTGTTTTCGCGCATAGAGTATATGGCAAGCATCCGACGACGAGGACGCTTTATGATAAGTATAAGGATGTATATGAAGGGGTAGCTTATTTTGATTCTAAGGCGGATGACAAATACAAGGCTTATGTACTCGAAGGCTTTAAAAATGGAGATATAAAGATTGTATTTGCTACATCGGCATTCGGAATGGGTGTAGACATCCCTGATATCCGAGTTGTTGTAAACTATCTCATATCTGAAACAGTGGAGCAGTATTATCAGGAAGTTGGTCGTGGAGGCAGAGATAATCAACCGGCATATGGTTATCTCCTATACACAAATCAATCCAAGCGTGGAAGAAGGATGCTTTTGAATCAATCTTTGTGCACAGAGGCGGATTTGGTTTCTTTGTATGAAGATCGAAAGCCGAAGGGAGATGTGGCCTTTGGGCATGTGTCATATGAAGATATGAACGAAGAACAGCGCATTGCATTTGCTTTGTTGTTAGAATATGGAGTCTTTTCTGTAATTGCGAAGGGATTAGCATCCACTAGGTGCTTAGATTCAATCACAGAGGAAGGACAATCTTTCTTGGATTCGATAAAACAGTACGCAAGGAATGGATCAACGACAGTTGCTGCTAAAAAAAGCGGGAAAAACATTAACTCCATGATTTTGAATATATGGGAGTTATGCGTTAATCGAGCACTTAGAATGAGCAAGGCTCCTGATCGCTCCATCTTTTATGTTCAGGAAAGGAAACTTGATGATGAATTGAAAGCCGAGATTATTTCGGATCAAGAAAAGAAAAAGGTGCACCGCGTTGCAAAATTTGAGGAATTTGTGAGTAGTATTGAAGCAGGGGACTCTGCGGAAATGCTTGTCAGAAAGGCACTTAACATAGGAGAGTGAAGGCATGGCAGTTTTTATACCGGATGTTAAACCGGAGGATTTCAATAATAGCCCAGGTGAGAAAGAGGTTTATGAAGCCTTAAAACTCTTAGGTAAGGATTATACGGTTTTCTATTCTTTAAGCTGGATCAGCATTGGTAATGACCGAACGATAGGAGAGGCGGATTTCATTCTGTTCCATCCTGTGCATGGAATAATGGTGATTGAGGTCAAGTCCGGAGAGATAGAGTATAAAGGTGGAAAATGGATTCAAACGAATAGGAATTCCGGCCAAAAGAAGGAGATATCTCCGTATGTCCAGGCGAGAAAGAGCCAATATGAGATCTTTGACCGCATTATAAAGCATGCAAATCGGACGAGATTTACACGGCCGATGCTTTGCTATGCAGTCTGGTTCCCGTCTATTGAGTTCAAACCCAATGATGAGCTTCCTCCCGAAGCGGCAGTAGAGATTACATTTGATAAGAAATCATTATTAAATGCTCAGTCAGTTATAGAGGATGCTTATGATTTTTGGAAAGATAAATTGCGTGTAAACACTCGCCCGCTTTCTGGCGATGACACAAGATGTGTGATGGATGTTTTGTGCCCGTATTTCCACGCGGTTCCTAAGTTGGGAACGACAATTAACGAGTCGGAGCATATTTATATTAGGCTTACAAATCAACAGATCGCCCTTTTGGATTTCCTTGTCGAACAGGATACGGCAGTAATCCATGGGCTTGCCGGAACAGGAAAAACTGTGTTAGCGATAGAAAAGGCTAAGATGCTTGCGGCGCAGGGAGAAAGTGTCCTATTTTTGTGCTATAACAGCTTTCTAAGAGATTCACTCCGGGAGAACAATACGATTCCTGGTGTTGTTTTTCATAATGCGCACTCTTTGGCATATGAGATTATGGGGGCAACGGATTCGAAGATAGATGATGTTCTGGCTGAATTCGAAGAGTATTTGGAAGTCGTTTTTGATAAAGAAAACTGGAAATATAAAAATGTTATTGTTGATGAAGGGCAGGATTTAGATGACCGGCTATTGAATAGGCTTTATGACTTATCGAAGAGCAAAAAGGGCAGTTTTTATGTGTTCTACGACAAGAATCAGTTTATTATGAAAAAACGTCAGCCACATTGGCTCGAAGATGCAGAATGTAGGCTTGTTCTAAGCAAAAACTGCAGGAATACAGCAGAAATATTTAAGACCGCATGCAGTATTATCGGGAAAGAGAATTTGACATTAAATGAGATTCACGGTGAAGTTCCTTTTTTAAGATTTTATTCAACAGAAAAGGAGATGACAGCCATAGTCGAGGGCTTCCTAGAACGTATGAAAAAGGGAGAGGTACCAGCTGATAAGATTACCATTCTATCTGCATCGACTTTGGATAATTCTTTTATTGATGCGAAACGTAAATATGCTGGTTTTGAGTTGTCTGAAAAACGAGAGCCAGGGAAAGTACATTTTACTACTATAAGAAAATTCAAAGGCCTTGAAGCGGAAGCTATCCTAGTCGTGGATGCATCAATGATTGGGTTAAAATCTGAGGAAGATAGACGGCTACTGTATGTTGGTGTATCAAGGGCAAAGAACTATTTGGAAATCGCAATGAATCAAGATATCGCTGATAGTGAGTTGGGTGATTACTTGCATGCGTTGAATCCGAATCGATCTCTTCCAAGGAATAAAAAAGGTCTTAAGAGATTGTTGAATGTTGATATATAAAAAGATTTGAGATATTATGAGATCGATTATGATAGTAAAACAGGCCACTTTCTAAAGAAATTTAGAAGGTGGCCTTTCTTGCGTCCATGAACCAACAATGTGATTTTGTCAAATCAATATGAAGGGAGGAACCGGGATGCAGCTTGAAACAGAGGAGTATATGACGATTGAGCGAGTAAATGCTGTCAGAGAAAGAGCCGGAAAACTTAGGCGACAGTTTCTGAAGTATAAGGATGCTGAGAGTGTCTACAGTCTTACTCACAGGAAACTACTTGAGATGGCTGATGAGGCAGGTGCTATCTGCAGAATCGATGGAACAGTTCTGATTAACAGAGATATCTTTGATGAATATCTGGAGCAGTTTCACCAGAAGCCTTGTACCTATTCAGCTTACATGCAGAGAAAGCAGTATGAAAAGTCGCGAAAGGAGAAGCAATGACCGGAAATATTTGGATGTGTTCTCATCTTTTGAATACGGAGGATCTGGAATTTGGAATGCATGAGTTTATCACTTACAAGATTCCGGATGATGAAGATGACATCGATGACGCTGAGGAAGAGGGCGGAGATGTTTCTAGTGAAGATGAAGAATAAGATAATCTTTTTATATTTAAGTATTTAAGAAAATTGAATATCTATATAGTATCTGTGGGATATATTCTACAAGATACTATATAGATAAAATAATAATTGTCCCAAAAACTTGACTTTTGTCCCGTTGTATTGTATTCTGTTTTCAGAAAGCTGGAGGTGGGTTTTATGAAAAAACAAAATGTATTAAACTTGATAAAATATCATGTTGAAAGAAATGAAAATGGCTTTCGTAATGAGGCAATAAGTATAGCGAGATACTTTGATAGCATTGGCGATGATCAGTTAGCTGAATACATTATGGGACTTATCGCAGAATCTAATTTATATGCTCCACAGGGAAGTGATTATGAGAGCGATTTCCTAAAAACTATAGATACAAGGGGAGCAGATCCTTTGTATCTGCCAACAGAGATATCCGAAGATGTTAAAGGAATAATTAATGCAGTAAATCATAATGTTGGTATAAATAAATTTCTGTTTGAAGGATTGCCTGGTAGTGGAAAGACTGAGGCTGCAAAACAGGTTGCAAGATTATTAGATAGAACTTTGTTTTGCATTGATTTTGAAAACTTGATTGATAGCAAATTGGGACAAACAAATAAAAATATTGCGACTGTCTTCAATGAAATAAATAGTCTTCCTTATTCGAATAAGGTTGTTGTTTTATTTGACGAGATAGACGTAATTGCATTGGATAGAATCAGTTCAAATGATGTTAGAGAGATGGGAAGAGCGACCTCTACCATTTTACGAGAATTAGATAGATTAACGGATTTGAACAAAGAAATAGTAATTATTGCAACGACAAATTTGTTTTCTAATTTTGATAAAGCACTGGTTAGAAGATTTGATGCAGTAATTAATTTTGATAGGTACAAAAAGGAAGATTTAATAGAAGTGGCAGAGTTCTATTTTGCTTCTTTTGTTAAAAACTTTAAGAGCGTATCAAAGGACACAAGGTTGTTTAAGAAAATTCTTAATGTCTGTCCCAAATTACCATATCCGGGAGAGTTAAAAAATGTTATCAAGACATCACTGGCATTTAGTGATGTTAATTCAGAGTTTGATTACCTGAGAAGATTATATAATAATCTTATTGGAAATATTGACGGAACCGATATTGAAACATTATATGCGCAAGGTTTTACTGTACGTGAAATTGAAAAGCTGAAGGGGGAGTCAAAAAGTAGTGTATCCAGAAAATTAAATAAGGAGGGGGTACAAGATGAATAATGTCCTTGAATTGAAAGGTAAACGCTTTGTGCAAGAATCCAAGAAGGGTAATGGTGGGGGAGCAGCAATAAACAGTAAAGTTGTTGTTACTAATAATCATGTCAAAAAGCTTCAGTCGAAACTGCAATCATTGAGAGAATTTTGGATGAATGAAGATAAGCCATTTTCCGGGATATTGATAAGTGTTCATTACAATAAAATAGTTGCAAAAACCAATCGAATATCAGGATTATTTAAAGGTGATCAATCAAATTATGCGATTGTTGGGGCAAAATTTAACACAGAGAAGACAAAGCACATAATCACCTATTTTTTAGAAGATGCTGATATTGAAGATAGCATTAAGCTATTAGAAAATGTGAGTAAGGTTTTGACAATATATTTTACAGATGGTATTTCCAAAGAAGTATTTGAACAAAAAATACTTTTTGATCGAATTGATTTTAAAAAGTATTTTTTGAGTAAAACACTATTTAGGCAAATTGTTGCAGATGTTTCATATATAGATGACTTCGAAGTTGAAATGGCTCGCAAACACGACAAAGAGAGTATTATCACATTATTTGATATTGGAGTTGATGTAAAGTATGTTTTTAATAAGATAGGTATTGATATACTGTCGTCTAGAATACTTGATAATAGAACCGTTTATCTCGATGAAAATCAAATGAATCTTTTGTACGAGAAGGCACCGTATCTGGTGGCAATGGCAACAGAGAATTTGTCAGATTTATCGCCGGATGATTTTATTGAGGAGTATGAGAGCGATATTACTTCGATACCGAATCCAGGAATTGAACCAACAATAGGTGTTATTGATACTTTGTTTGATAAGCGCGTCTATTTTTCTAAATGGGTGGAATATCATGATATGGTTGATGATAATATTCCAAAAGGCCAGAATGATTATCGTCATGGTACGGCGGTATCCTCGATAATTGTAGACGGACCTAAAATGAATCCATGGTTGGATGATGGATGCGGTAGATTTAAGGTACGACATTTTGGTGTTGCAGCGGGAGCACAATTTTCATCTTTTACTATTATCAAACTTATTAAAACAATAATTGAGGGTAACAAAGACATTAAGGTTTGGAACATTTCTTTGGGTAGTAATCAGGAAATAAATGATAACTTTATTTCAGCAGAAGCAGCTGTGTTAGATCAGATTCAGTATGAAAATGATGTAATATTTGTCGTTGCAGGTACAAATAAATCTCGTGAGGATGTAAACAAAATAGGTTCTCCGGCAGATTCGATAAATAGTATGGTAGTCAATGCTGTAACAAAGAGTGGTTTGTCTACCAAATATTCACGTAAGGGGTTAGCTTTGTCTTTCTTTGCAAAACCTGATGTGAGCTACTACGGTGGAAGTGAAGAGCAATATATTCAGGTGTGTGAACCTTTGGGAGCTACATTTGTTGCAGGAACTTCTTTTGCCGCTCCTTGGATTGCAAGAAAATTGGCATATTTAATTGATGTTTTAGGATTAAATAGAGAAATTGCTAAAGCATTGATCATTGATGCTGCCAGAGGCTGGAACGATGCACCAACTCCAGAGGAAGTGGCACTGTATGGTCATGGAATTGTTCCTATTAAGATAACAGATATTATCCAGACGCCTGAAGATGAAATCAGATTTTTGGTTACGGATGTGAGTGAAAAATGGAATACTTACAATTATCATTTTCCGATACCGTTGAAAGCTGATACTTATCCGTATTATGCCAGAGCTACAATGTGTTACTTTCCGTTATGTGATAGAGCACAAGGAGTAGATTATACAAATACGGAACTTAACCTTCATTTTGGAAGAATTCAAGATGATGGCAAACTGAATGAAATAAATGACGATAAGCAGAACTTAGATGATATAGGAGAATCTAGAAGTTATATCCTTGAAGGTGATGCAAGGGAACGATTTAGAAAATGGGACAATGTTAAGTATGTAGCAGAAAAGGTAAAGGATAGACGTGTTCCCAAAAAGTCCTATAGAAATAAAAACTGGGGAATGGAAATAAAAACAAACAATAGACTTGATCCTGAAGATGGTGTTGGATTGAGATTTGGAGTAGTTGTAACAATTAAGGAAATGTATGGTATAAATCGAATTGATGAATTTATTAAAAATTGTAATCTGAATGGATGGCTTGTTAATGCAATAGACATCCAGAATAGAATAGAAATACATGAGAAAATAAATGAGGAAATTCGTTTCGATTAGACCAGATAGATTTACATCAAATAATAAAATAATGAACTATTAGCAGTCTGGGGGATTGAGAAATCAATCTACAGGCTGCTTTTTGTTGCACAAAAATGGAGGAAAAGTCATGGGTAGAAAATCAAGATACTCAGAATATGCCAAGGGCATGAAGAAAAAGGCTGACGCAAAGAATGCGGCAACCAAATCTCATAACAAATCAATTAAGGACAGACTGAAAAATCTGAAGGAAGAGTCTAAGAAAGAGTCTAAGAAAGGGGTGAAGTAGTATGGCAGATTTTGATAAGAGCACCTTTGATCCCAAAGCAGCAGCGGAAGCCAGAAAAAAGGAAATGGATCAGATGGCTGAGAAGCTAGAGGCCGGGGTAAGATATGCTTCCATTCGCTTTACAAATTGAACAGTTAAATACTATCTATAGAGCCGGTGATCAAGGGAAAGAGCATTCATCCATCCGAAGCTGCACAGCAAGATATAGAAGCACAGCATCCTGAAATTTCCGGGGATTAAGACCGGTTATTTTATGAATACGGTTTAACTTATATTGAAGTGTATTTTTATGAAGATACACTTTGTCGCAGGTTTTGCCAAGTGACATATCTTCAGAAAAATACACTTTTATTATGTCCAGATCCTGCGCAGAAAGACCACTAATCGTTTTCAGAAGAAAATGATTCCGGTTTAATCGTATTTACAATCTGTTCTGCAAGAGAACGGTAAAAAAATCGGTCAAGAGATAGAATACAAGTATGAAATCAGTTTAGCCGATATATTTCGGAAATATAATAGAAATATGTTCTGTAGAATGAAAAAAGAATTATGATTTAAAAAAATATGTTATAAAGGACATATAAATGACTGGAAAAGTTTGTTATAGTATGAATAAATCCAAAAGACCTAGATGTAAGAAACCGCAGGAAACAGTCAGCGAATAACACAAAACAAATAACGAAAATTTGTGAAAATGAGGAGGAAGCAAACTATGAAAATTGTAACAGCAATCGATTCATTTAAAGGAAGTATGACTTCGATAGAAGCAGGACTTGCAGTAACAGAAGGAATACACAGAGTAGATTCAGATGTGGATGTGCAGATCAGACCGCTGGCAGACGGAGGCGAAGGAACGGTAGACGCGCTTGTTGCCGGGATGAATGGTATGAAACAGGAGATTCAGGTGACGGGACCACTTGGAACACCGGTAGTCTGTGAATATGGAATCATTGAAAGCAGCAAGACGGCAGTAATTGAGATGGCAGGAGCAGCGGGAATTACACTGGTGCCGGATGAAAAGAAGAATCCACTCTACACAACGACTTACGGTGTCGGGGAAGTAATCAAAGATGCGATTGGAAAAGGCTGTAGAAGATTTATCATCGGAATCGGAGGCAGTGCAACGAATGACGGAGGTATCGGGATGCTGCAGGCACTTGGATTCGGATTCATGAACAAGAATGGACAGCCGGTACCATTTGGTGCAAGAGGTCTGGAAGAACTGGAGACGATCACGGATACCTATGTGATACCAGAACTGAAAGAATGTGAGTTCCGCATTGCGTGTGATGTAACAAATACGCTGTGTGGAGAGCAGGGAGCAAGTGCTGTTTACGGACCGCAGAAAGGAGCAACGCCATCTATGATCATGCAGATGGACAAATGGCTGGCATATTATGCGGCACTGGCAAAAGAAAAATTTCCGAAAGCAAATGCAAAACAGGCCGGAACCGGAGCTGCCGGAGGACTGGGATTCGCATTTTTAACATTTACCAATGCAGTGCTGGAATCCGGGATCAAGATCGTACTGGAGGAGACACAGCTGGAAGAATATATCAAAGATGCGGATCTGGTAGTTACGGGAGAAGGAAGACTGGACAGACAGACGGCGATGGGAAAAGCACCGATCGGAGTAGCAAAGCTGGCTAAAAAATACGGAAAGACAGTGATTGCATTTGCAGGATCGGTAGAACGGGATGCAAGAGAATGTAACGAGCATGGAATTGACGCATTCTTCCCGGTTTTACGAAGCATTACCACGCTGGAAGAAGCCATGAAGAATGAAAATGCGAAGAGAAACCTGGCGGATACCGCGGAACAAGTATACCGTTTATGGAGATAACTGTATCCATTCTTAATGGAGAAGGTCTCAAGAGGTTTATATATAATGGATGATGTGTGGCTGGGTGAGTTGTTCATTTTGCAACAAAGAAATGGTGCAATTATTTATTCCGGAGAAACAGCACTATATTTGCACGGTTTGACAGATAGGGAGTATTCATCAGTTTCAATGGATTTCGGTGGATTTTAAAAGAATTCACCTATGATTTTTCATGGTCAAAAATAAGAATTCGGCTGATTGCACTATGATGCGTCGAAGTTATACCACAAGTATAATGACAAATTAATGTTGCTGTGGTATTCTGTTGATAACAAAGAAAGAAAAGCGGATCCGAAGTGATGGGTCTGGGAAAGGAAAAAAGAATGTTCACAGCTATTCGATCAAGTTATTTATATTTGGAAAGTTTGAAAAAATGCAGCACTCGATATGAAAAAGAGTGGGGCTTTAGCTTTGTGTATTCAGATAAGAATAAGCTTGAAGGGAATACTGTGGTGATGGATGTAGACCTGTCGTAGGGACAGGAGAGGACAACCGGATACATAGATTTTGAACCGCTTATCTTGTGTGGATGCACATGGTAGGCGGTATTTTTTTGCAGATATAAGCCTGATTGGTAAGGCGGTTCTGCGTTATGCTCCGTTAGCTCAATGGTAGAGCATCTGATAAATATCACAGAAATGAGGTAAGAGAAGCATGGATTTAATTGAAATCAAAGGAAAAATAAATACAGCCATCTGCTATGCAAGAGTAGTAGAGGATGAAGCGATAGAACAAATCAGACGTATGTGTGATTATCCGATGACGGAAGGATCAAGAATAAGAATCATGCCTGATGTTCATTCCGGTAAAGGCTGCACTATTGGAACCACAATGACAATTACTGATAAGGCTGTTCCAAATGTAGTGGGTGTTGATATCGGATGCGGTATGTATACCGTGAACTTAGGCAAGGTTGATATTGATTTTGTAAAGGTTGATGAGGCTGCACATTTTATTCCATCGGGAATGAATGTGTGGGAAGGTCGCCAGGAGAGATTTGATTTGACAGAACTTGCTTGCTACAGAGAACTGAAGGACACAAAGAGATTAGAGCGTTCACTTGGAACCCTTGGTGGTGGTAACCACTTTATAGAGATAGATGAAGCGGGTGATGGAACCAAATATCTTGTGATTCATTCAGGCTCACGTAATCTGGGTAAGCAGGTTGCAGAACTTTATCAGAAGCTGGCGATTAACCTAGACAGAGGCTATGGGGACTATCTTGCGAAGCGTGATGAGATTATCAGAACCTATAAGGAGCAGGGACGTAGAAGTGAGATTCAGGATGCGTTAAAACAGCTTCACTGGCAGGTATATGAGTCTGAGACAAGTATGCCTGAAGATCTGTGCTACTTATCAGGAAAATATCTTGAGGACTACCTTCACGATGTTGAAATCTGCCAGGCTTTTGCAAGGCGAAGCAGAGAGAAAATGGCTGAGATTATTTTGGAGAGAACCGGGATGGCTGGCAGAGACGCCTTCCATACAATTCATAATTATATTGATACAGATGAAATGATTTTGAGAAAGGGCGCAATAGCAGCCCATAGTGGAGAGAAAGTGCTGATTCCAATAAATATGAGAGATGGAAGTGTGCTTGCTGTTGGAAAAGGAAATCCGGAGTGGAATTATTCTGCACCTCACGGAGCAGGACGACTTATGTCCAGAACAAAGGCGAAAGCAAATCTTAGCATGGATGAATACAGAGAGACAATGAAGGGTATTTATACCACTTCGATTAATGAAAATACATTGGACGAGGCACCGATGGCATACAAGAGTCTGGAGGACATCATTGATGTGATCCGAGAGTCTGTAGATGTAATCGATGTGATGAAACCTATATACAATTTTAAGGCTTCTGATTAAGGTGGAGGGCATTCTTCCTCCACCTGCAGAAGCAGAAACGGAGGAAGAAATGTTTACTATGCCTACCATCGATATGGTAGCTACCGGAAGGAATATCATGAGACTGAGAGAGGCAGCAGGTCTGACTGTAAGAGACCTGCAGGATATCTTTGGATTTGCGACTCCTCAGGCCATCTACAAGTGGCAGCACGGAACTGCCATGCCTACAATCGATAATCTGGTTGTACTGGCAGCAGTGCTGGATGTTCCGATGGATGAGATTATCGTAATCGATGTAAATAGAACAAAGCAGATTAGCGCATGAAAAGTGAATAAACAGGGCTGAGTTGAAATATATTTAGCCCGTATATGCTCGTATAGTTCAATGGATAGAATGATCGGCTACGAACCGATTGATTCAGGTTCGAATCCTGATATGAGCATTATGGTCCCCTAGTCTAAAGGTTAGGACGGCAGCCTCTCAAGCTGCATATGTCGAGTTCAAGTCTCGCAGGGGTCACTTATGGGTAGGTCGCATAGTGGCAATTGCAGCGGACTGTAAATCCGCCGACTCCGGTCTACGCCAGTTCGAGTCTGGCCCTGCCCACTTATGTTTGCGTGTCCGAGTTAAACTAAAAGTTTAATGCATTTTGTGAATACATCCGATATAATATAAGTCTACCAATAGAGATTGTGATTCGGGATGGAAGAAAATTACGGAGGTACAAAGAGATGGAACCAATGTATTTGTCAATCCAACAAAAGGAGACAGGGAAGCAAATTAAGAAACTGCTCATGGAAAATGGTTATACTGTGAAAGATGTGCAGAATGCTATGGGATTTGAGAATCCGCAGGCAATCTACAAATGGATTTCCGGTAGATCATTGCCGAGCTTAGACAATTTTGTAATCTTAAGCAGATTACTGCATACCAGTATTGAAGATATCCTCGTCGTTGACGGGGATGTTGTTCGTTTATGGGGAATTATTTAATACCATAGAAAATCTGACTGCGGATTTTCTATGGTATTAAACCGTTGGTACAATGACAAAGCATCTGTCATGCAGTAAGCTAATATCAGAACAAAAAACAAAAGAAAAAGGAGGTCGTAAGGAAATGCAGACAATGACATCAGCATATGCAAATAAAATGCTTAAGAGCCTGGAAGAAGATAAGGCCTTCTGGGTAAACAAAGAGGCAACATCCAGTACCTATGTTGCAGCTATCAATGAGGAACCTGTCGTACCAGAATATGATTATACAGAGGTTGTAGCTACTATTACATCTCTTGATGAGAAAATTGCAATTATCAAGCATGCGCTTAATGTAACCAATTCTAATGAAAAGGTTCAGGTGGGCGATGCAGAAATGAGCATTGATACAATTCTTATAAAGATGGCTCAGCTGAACAAGAGAAAATCAGTGCTTGATCAGATGCGTAAGCAGTTACCAAAAGCCAGAGAGGAGCAGCGCTCTTATATGTCCAGAAATACGGTTCCAGAATATAGGTATATTAACTATGACCTGGAGCTGATTAAGAAGGAGTATGAGGCTGTATCCAAGACCATTATGGAAATGCAGATGGCTCTTGATAAGTACAATCAAACAGTACAGTTTGAAGTAGACATCTAAGAATTTTTCCGTACAAGGCTTTATGAGATTAATGGTGATCCCGGAAGTTTTTGTTCATGGTAAGGGTATGTCTGTTATGGGTTATGTGTTATCGGTTTATGTTCATTGTAGGTTTTAAAATCTGATGCAAGATTTCTTAACAGCGGCCTTGTAGAAAACCTGCAGGAAACTGCGTGTGGAGGTTCGGTTATAAGCACAGGCTGTGGGAGGTCTTCGGATCTTCTGTAGCTTCCTTTATGTTGGAGATGATGAGAATGAAGAATTATTGGAAAATGAGTGATTTTTCGTTATTTGCGGTTCCTTATGCTTATGTAGATCATAGCTCTTATCTGGCGGACCAATTGTTTGTGCAGAATAAGATAAGAGTGAAAAATAAAGTAGATTTTTGGGCGCACTTATATAAGGGTTCATAAAACCCTGTTTTTACAAGTATAGAAAGCAGAAAAAATGTTAGTTATCGTTGCGTTTCACTAACTTAGAGCTGTCGTAACCAAGGCTTTCAAGGTAAGCAAACACATTGTTCTCATTCAAGACGACACTCTCTACATGATTCTGAGGGTCCATCAATTCCTCATAGTCAGTAGGGGTAAAGGGCTTCTTTTCTGAAACCATGTGGTAAATACAGACCATCATCATTCTTGCAATGGCAATGATTGCCTTTTTGTGTCCACGTCGCTTTTTGATTCGACCATATTTGATTGCAAAATAAGGCTGCTTTTTGCTCTTAATTGCAGCAAGGGCACATTGAACCATCATTGGTTTCAGGTAATCGCCTGCTTTGGCAATGCGGACAGACTTTTTCTTACCAGCGGATTCATTGTTGGCAGGAGAAAGTCCGCACCAGGAACACAGATGTTTTGCATCATCAAAAATATCCATATCAACGCCCGTTTCTGCAAGAACAATCGTGGAACTTAACTCTGTCATGCCGGGCATGGTACTGACAAACTCCACGAACTCGTAATAAGGCTTGATGCGGACATAGAGTTCCACTTCGGTCTGGGTAATCATATCATCGAGATATTCCAGATGCCCCCGGGCAAGCTCTAGTTTTTTAGCCTGATCTGTTTCAATAGTGTAGCCTTTGATGGCTTCGATGATTTCATCAGACTTGGATTTAGCCCCTTTCTTTATGAGTTTGCGGACAGCTTTTTCATCCATGGAATCAGCAGTATGCTCCAATAGATAAGAGATGATTTCAGTTGCTGTCTTGCCAAAAGGATCAGAAAGAACACTGGCAATGCCGACATTGGAAATGGTCATACAGTTCTGGATGCGATTCTTCTCGGAAGACTTCATGCAGACCAGCTTGAAACGGTATCTGGAAAGTTCCCTAAGCTGACGAAAATCTTTTGGAGGAATAAAGGAACATCTGACAAGATCAAATTTGTAGAGGTCGGCAATCCATTTAGAATCCTTTTTGTCCGTTTTCTTGCCTTTAATGGCTTTGACATACTTCGGATGTGTAAGGCAGACATCAATGTCATTTTCGAGATAATTAAAAATAGGAATCCAATACTTTCCGGTGGATTCCATACAAACATGATAGCAATTATTCTCGATAAGCCAGTTGTGAAACCTTTGAATATCTGAGTTGATGGTTGAAAAAGATTTTTGCAGATATTCGGATATGCCGTCCTTATTGGTAGTTACGATGGTTGCAACGATAACATTTTTGTGGACATCAAGTCCACAGCAGATGGAGTATTTTAACTTCATCATAAGTATCACCACCTTAATAAAAAAGGAATAGCAACAGTGACTGTCATCCTGCGACTGAATAAACATGGTTTATTACCAATGATAAGAGTCCGGGCTCAATGTCCCACTTGTTTGTGCTTGTAAGGATGACGGCACATATAACTATACGGGGTCGAAATAAATTCGCCACTTCTCCTTCCGTGCTCTGTAGTGTATTGCTATTCCCTACAAGAATTATAAATCAAAGAGAGGAGGGGCACAACATTTTTCATAACTTGTTTGTGCCTTGAGCGAAGCGAAAGGAATGACAAAAACTATGAAATTTAAGGGAGAGATGGTCAAGGATGGTTCGTCGTACTGCATTGTATTCTGTAAGGTGCTAAAGAGGGACGTCGCAAGATTTGAGGAAGCTCTAGAACGACTTAAAGATAAAATGCTCTTACTGGGACATAAAGATTATCCTGACGCCTGCGGTAAAATTGCAAAGATGATTGAAGAAGGCACGAAAGCGAGGATGAGAAAATGAAGCAATATGTAACGCTTGATAAAAGAAGTAAGAAAGCGCAGAGGGAATATTATGCTAAGCAGCGAACAACATGGGGAGAACTGAATCCGGTCACAAGATCAGTTCCGAGTGGAAAGGCTTACAACAGAAAAAAGGAAAAGCAGAGAATCGGTGTTGAATTCAGAAATGGATTTGATGCCGATTTTTTGCGAAGTTTAGTTTTGTTCATACATTTTAGGACTAGCGAAAGCGAATAATCATGAAGAGATATAAGTTTTGAAAGCCAGGGTAGGGGGTATTGACAGTGGTTCAAGCAAAATGGTTCAAGCATAATAGTGCAATTTCGAGCAAAAAGCCAAAATATAACTGATATTTTGCTCGAAATAATGTATACTTTGAGCAGGATAGGAAAGAAGGTAAGTGTCAAAACAAAATAAGCTGATGAAAGTTTTGCGGTTTATAATCGCAAAACAAATTGCCTTTAGACAAGAATTGCGGTATACTATTTACAAACGGAGGTGGTCACGATGATTTACAGACCTTTGTATGTAGAGAAGATCATGGCTTATGTGGATACGCCATTTGTAAAAATCCTTACGGGAGTACGTCGCTGCGGAAAATCAACGATCCTGAAAATGATTATGGAGAGATTGAAAACGCAGCGAAATATCCCGAAGGAGCGCATTGTCAGTTGCCGCTATGACTCAATGGAATATGAGGATATGACGGCAAAGCAGATGTACGCACAGCTTAAAGAGCGTCTTTCGCCCGATGGAAAAACCTATCTGTTTCTCGATGAGGTTCAGGAAATCAAGGGCTGGGAAAAGGTCGTCAATTCGCTGGCATCTGACTTTGATGTTGACCTGTATGTGACGGGCTCTAACTCTCGCATGATGTCCTCTGAGATCTCAACCTATCTGACGGGACGATATGTATCTTTCCGCATCTTCACTTTGTCCTTTGGCGAGTACTTGATGTTCAAAAGCCATTATACCGAGGTGGGAGAGCCGAAGACGGAGCTTGTCGACTATGTACGCTTGGGCGGTTTCCCGGCAACGCATTTGCAGGAGTTCTCTCAGGACGAGGTCTACACCATCGTGCGTGATATTTACAACTCCACGATCTTCTCGGATATTGTCAAGCGCAATCAGGTGCGGAAGATCGACCAGTTGGAACGAGTGGTCAAGTATACCTTCAACAATGTGGGCAATACCTTCTCGGCAAAGTCCATTTCGGATTACCTGAAAGCGGAACACCGTGCGTTGGACAATGAAACAGTTTACAGTTATTTGGAGAAGCTGGAGAAGGCGTACCTGCTTCATCGATGCTCCCGCTTTGATTTACAAGGCAAGGAGATCCTGAAAACACAGGAGAAATTCTATCTTGCCGATACCGCCCTGCGGTACAGCGTTCTCGGCTATAACGCTGACAGTGTGGCATCCAGTTTAGAGAATGTCGTGTACTTGGAGCTTTGCCGCAGAGGGTATACCGTCAATGTCGGCAAATCCGGCAGCAGCGAGATCGACTTTGTCGCAGTACGGCAAAATGAAAAGCTCTATGTGCAGGTGACGCAGGAGCTTCATTCTCTGAAAACGGAAAAACGGGAATACGACCGGTTGTTGGAAATCCACGATAACTACCCCAAATATGTTCTCACAACGGATGAGTTCTCGGGAGGAAACTACGAGGGCATCAAGACGATGCACATAGCGGACTTCCTGTTAAGCTCTGAATATTAAACGACAGAATCGCGAAATGGAAGAGTATCGTAGTCCTTTGGAGACGAAAAAGGTGCTATGCACAGTATAAAAGAAGGGAAAATAACGGTATGGGAATGGGAATGACTTTATTTATGGAGGCATTTGTGACAATACATATGTCTGTATTTGTGCTTTTGCCGCTGTCGAAGCTGATCTCTAAGGACAACAGCAGAAAAATCTTCTGGACCTTATTTGGGGTCAGAATCGCAATACTATTATTTTTTGATTTCTTCATTACCACAGGAATCGCAATCGTGGATTTCATGGCGGTGTTTGTGGGAGCATTTATTGTGACACCCATTGCCATGAAAAAGGGTGTATGGAATCAAAAGCTAAGTAAACAGTCCGGGAAGGAAAAGGTGCAGACAGCAGCTGAGGCGGTGATCCATGCACCGGCAGCTGACGAAACGGTAACGGGCAGGATAGTGCATGCAGAGGATTTTGATCCGCTGTTTGCCATGTCCGAGGAGGATTGTGTCGAAGGGTTTATAAAACGTGAAATGCAGCGTGCCGGGATCACGGAAGAACAGAATCTGATCCCGGAGGATATGCTGCGCAGAAAAAACATACTGAATGCCGTTTTGGCGGTTCTGTTATTCGTATACATATCTCTGTTTTTCTTTCATTTTCCGATGAAAACCTATGTGATCGGACTTATCATCCTGGTGGTATATGCATTTTTGACCAGCCGTTATCAGCTGATAAAATATTTAAAAAAGGAGATCAGATCCAGATCCCAGGAGAAAATCTCGAATATTGTCATGAATGTGAAGGCATCCATGGTGCCGGATTACAGCAAAAAGTTAAAATGGGCTCTCATGGCGGTGGCTGTGGCAGGCTCACTGCTGTTGTTCAGTAAGCCCAGGATCTTCTATGAGCAGGCAGATGACGGATATTATGTACGGTTTTATGTCTATGGTCTGACGAATATGACTACGGCGACCATTCCCGATACCTATCAGGGGGAGAAAGTAGTGGGCCTGCGCGGCAACACCTTTTCCAATATGCCCTTTTTATCAGAGGTAACGCTGCCGGACAGCATTACGGAGATCCGCGGGCAGGCATTTAAAAACTGCAGAAGTCTGGAACGTGTCACATTGCCGGAGCATCTGACGTATCTGGGTGGGGAAGCATTTTACCATTGCAGCAACCTGGAGGAGGTAAATCTTCCGGCGGGACTGACGGAGATCCGTGGCAACACCTTTGAAGAATGTAGCAGCCTGTTGCGCATAGAGATCCCGGATAACGTGACCAGGATCGGCGGACACGCGTTTTATGGAAATACCAGTCTGGAAGAGGTGGTGATCTCCCCGGACAGCAAGCTGCAGCAGATCGGGTCTTCCGCTTTCCGGTGCTGTGATTCTCTGCGGGAGATCACACTACCCCGGGGCGTATCTGTCAATGAACGTGCTTTCAAGGAGACACCTGTAAGGATCGATTACTATGAATACTAAATTTATTCATTTGTTATATGTGCCGACCATGGCATGTAACATGCAGTGCCGGTACTGTTATCTGGAGGACCACACCGTAGATACCCTGCGGGGCGGAGATTGCCTGGAGACCCTGCAATATGCCATCGCGAAATTCCGTGAAGCGGATGTGGTGCCCTTTAATATTTCCCTGCACGGCGGCGAAGTGACCACTTTACCAAAGCAGGAATTCCATGACCTGATCCAATATATCAGCAGATACTATCAGGACATGCGTGAACTCATCACGGATGCCGGCTTCAGGGTAGGGCATCCCCACATTAAGACGAACCTGTACGGACTGGACAGACATATCGAGACCATCCGTGAGTTCAACGTGTCCATATCGGGCAGCCTGGATCTGCCTCTTTCCCTGCATGAAAAATACAGGGTGACGAAAGGCGGAGAGGGCACACTGGAACGGATACTGGATAATATCCGACTGCTGGAGGAGATCCCTGACAAGAAAAAAGTATCTGCCACGATCTTTCGGGAGCATTTTGAACAGCTGGATCAGATCATCGAGGATATCAGATTCCTGGACCGGAACACGTGCCTGGATATGAATGATTTTAATTTTATGATCGGGTTTGACTACAATTCCTGTGGCTTGCTGCATCACATGAGTGAAGAGGAACAGCTGATCTTTTACCGACGGATGCATGAGGCTTTTGACGGAACGAATCTGGATGCCGGGGTCAACGGTGCATGGTTCGATGAGTTCGGACCGGAATACTGCACCAACTGCGATAATTGCGGAGAGAAATTTTTCCTGTTGGAACGTAACGGAGACATCTATTCCTGTGTCAGAGGTCAGAAGAACGAAGATTTTTACTATGGCAATATCTATCGTGACCCGGTGGACACCATTTTGAAAACCGCTGCACGCAAGATCTTCCAAAACCATAACAGACAACCGTTTCCCGAGGAATGTGCGAGGTGCGGTTACCTGTATCTGTGCAAAACGGGCTGCCCTTTTGTGAAAAATGTATATGGATCCGGCAAAAGCTACACCTGCCTGCTGCAACAGCAGATGTACCGGGACCGCGGCTATGCCCCGGATGCTTCTGCTGACGAAACTGCATATGAATATGTGACGAAGATGCGTCTCGAGGAGCCGGAAAAGTATCTGCCTGCAAAAGCATCCGCAGAATATCCTGCGCTGGAACAGATCATTGCACAAGATGCGAAGCTGAAATATATCTATGACAGCGGTGTGTTCGAACTGGACGTGGATGGAGACAGATATCCGCTGATCTCCCAGATCCTTAGGAAGTCCAGGGAGATCCTATATCTGACACCCATCAGTACGGTAAAGCTGCGTATGAAAAAGCATATGTTGCAGGAAGAATGCGATTATCCGGAGAACAACGCATTGTACCTGATGCTGTTGTCCGGAGATCTCGTGACTTACGGTGATGAAGGGAGAACAAAGCAGCGGCACATTGCCACGCATCAGATTTACAAAGGGGTGTTGGACCATTCCGGGGACAACGAAGAAGAATGGTATGTATATGATATTTCCGGGCTCCTGCGCGAATATGCAAAGGAATATGCCACGGGCAGCCCGAACAATCTGTTGTGCACCACTACGGAGCTGAGAGACTGCCATTACCGAAAGCAGGAAAATAATGCCTATTACCATATACAGGCCATCAATCTCCCCTTTCAGAACATTGAATTTTACTATCTGACACTGGAGCAAAAGAATGACAAGGAGGCTTTCCATGAATTTTGAACCGCAGACCTATGAAGAACTGATCCGCATGAAGCGTTGCGTGGAACTGACAAAATATTATGAGGTAACAGAGGAGGAGCTTTGGGAGATCTATCATTTCCTGGAGCAGGAGCCGGAGGCTTTCATCAAGGGAGGAAGGCAGAATCTGTCCCTCATCATCGGACAGAATACCGCAAAAACCCAGAAGGTGATCATGGCGAACTGCACCGACAGCAGCATTGACGGAATCCTGTTGTCACGGACGGAATTCAAAGTGTTCCCTCATTACACACCATCCTCAGGCTCCGGCAGCAGCGGTGGTTCCTCTTCCAACAACAATAATAACAATAACAACAATAATAACAACAATAACAGATAGGACACGAAAGTAATGGCATTCATATCCGAAACACTTCAAATGCGCAGGCTTACAGAAAGCGGCGTCAATATCAAGACTACTTACATCGTCGATGGCACCCTGAGGTACCGGTCCACAGACGGAACCTGTCAGGATGATGTGCACAGTGGTATCCGATGCCGCAAAGAGTATTTCCGGCAGGGGAAATTGCTCCATACAGAGAAAATCTTCGATTCCCGCATGGAGTATACCTATGTATCCGGAATGGATGAAGAGGCACAGCATACCTGTGAGAACTGCGGCTTTACCGGCAAAGTAAAGGAATTTGTGAACGGCTGTCCCTGCTGTGATGCGGCCTCCAACATTGACTACGCAGACAAGGAGCTGGGCAGCAAGCACCATTATGACCTGGTATTGCAAAGCCCGGTCTACCGGATCGTCACGGGAGTGGTAGATTACATCGTATCATTCCTGCTATGCAGCCTGTGGATCATAAATACCTCCAGGACCTTCAATGGCTATGATGTGGGCAAGATTTTCATCTACAGCACAATCCTGGCTATGATCCTCTATTACTTTTTCTACCTGTGCGATGCTTATGCGGTACTGGGGCCTGTCAGACGATACAAAGAAAAACAGAACCGTCGGCAGCAGGAGTTCTGGACCGCCACCGGCATCGACAAAAAGCGGTTCTATAATAACCTGAACTACGAAGCCGGCAGACGCTACTATTCCCGGCCGGATGTCATTGATTACGACATTATGGACTATACCGGGCTGCAGGAGCATGTGGAGAACGGCATACTGTGCGTGGATGTGGAGCTGCAGGTCAGACTGGTGTATCTGCGAGGTGGGCGGATCACATCCGCATATCAGAAGGATACCTTCTCCCTCAGCCACAACGACAGAGTCATGACCCTGGACAGCGGGATCCACGTGATCAAATGCCCCAAATGCGATGCTAATATCGATGTGACCAAAGGCGTGTGTGAATATTGCGGGACCGAGATCGACAGCCTGCAGGAGTGGAAGCGGATAAAAAAATAATCCTCATAAAATGTGATAAAATATAAAAAGATGGCTCATGAAATGTGAAAAACGGATCAAAGCATATCTGAAAAGTCTGGATTAATGAAAAGGAGCGTGAAACATGAAAATATGGTTAGATGATCTCCGCCCGGCACCCTGGGGATATGAGAGCGCCAGATCCGTGAATGAAGCCAAGACGCTGATCCGGGAGGCGGAGAAAAACGGCATCGAGATTGAGGTGCTGGATCTCGACCATGACCTGGGAGATTTTGCAAATCAGGGCGGCGATGCCATCAAACTGCTGGACTGGCTGGCGGAGCGGGAGACCTTTTATCCCGTGGAGATCCATACCGCGAACCCCGTGGGCAGAGCGAATATGGAGAGCGTGCTGGCGAGGTACTGGGGAGAGGAGTACTGGTAGAAAACTTGAAGACCACTTGGTGGCAACTTCCGTAAAAAAGTTTGTAAGATTCTGTCGCATATTGTCATACATATAATAGAGGGAGCAATTTTACATAGATTGCAGTATTCCTGAAAATATGCTATGATACTTTTAAATGAGCGAAAAAAGTAAAAAGAATCAGACAATTCAATATTATGATCAAAATGCTGCCGATTTTGTGGAGAACACGCGGAATGTAGATTTTCATGTAATGCAGGATGAATTTATAGAAGGGCTTCCTGCAGGGGCGAAGATCCTGGACCTGGGCTGCGGCTCCGGAAGGGATACAAAATATTTCCTGGAGCATGGCTATCGGGTAGACGCGATAGACGGCTCCGCAGAATTATGCGCATTGGCATCAGAGTACACGGGGATTCCGGTGAAATGCCAGTTGTTCCAAGAACTGGATGCATCGGAAGTGTATGACGGTATCTGGGCGTGCTCATCGTTGCTACACTTATCCTATGGGGAACTGGATGAAGTGCTGTATCGCATCGAGAAGGCGCTGAAGCCGCAGGGCATTTTGTACATGTCATTTAAGCATGGCGTATTTGAGGGGGAAAGGAACGGCAGATATTTTCTGGATTTTACAGAAGAGAAACTGGAGCAGCTGCTGAAAAAACATACAAGTTTACAGCAGCTGCGGAACTTTCTGACAGAAGATGTACGACCGGACAGGGAAGAAAGATGGTTGAATCTATTCCTGAAAAAGATCAATTCTTAATTGCATATCCGAACTATGTCCTCCGGGAGACAGTGACTTATCCGAATGGCGGTGTGAGTCGCTTTTATGATGATGGAGTGGACATGGTCATTATCGATGATAAAATCTGCTCCTGCCGGGATGGCGAGCAGATTTTTCCGTATAATATATATATGAGACATATAATAAAACAGAAGCTACTGAAGGGAGACTGCTATGGCATTAAAAGATTTGAATATAAAAATTAGTTATACAAGTCAGGGTGAAGGTGATATTTTAAAAGATTTTTTGATTCCATCATTGAAGGAAGCAGTGATATATAAGCGTAGTGTTGGCTTTTTTTCTTCTAGTGTTTTTGAATTACTTGGTATAGGTTTAAAACAGTTTATTAATAATGGTGGAATTATTAAAATTATTTGTAGTCCAGAAATGAGTAAAGAAGATCTAGAGGCAATACAATTAGGATATGCTTTGAAGGAAGCAAAAAGTTATAAGTTGTTTGAGGATGATTTTAATAAAACAATAGAAGATTTGGATAACGAGAATCTGATACAAATGGTTAATCTGATTTCAAACGGTCAAATGAATGTCATTGTAGTTGATGTGAAAAAATCAAAAGGAATGTATCACGATAAAATTGGAATATTAGAGGATGTAGAAAAAAATAAGGTCTTATTTATTGGTTCACCTAATGAATCATTAAGTGCATATGCACACAATTATGAGAAGATACGTGTGTCGGTGAGCTGGAATAAAGGAGATATACCGAGAATTGAGGATGATGAGCGCGAATTTGAGGGAATATGGAATGGTACCAATAAATATGTACATCATATTGATTATACGTACATTATAATGGAAAAATTGAAGGAAGAAGCACAGAAAAGAAACATAAAATTACCATTAAACAAGAAAGAAAAGGAACCTGTTGAATTAAGGGATTACCAGAAAGAGGCAATAGCTAATTGGGTGGCTAATGATTGCCGAGGTTTTTATGTTATGGCAACTGGGACAGGCAAAACATGGACTGCCATATACTCAGCATTATCTGTTATAAAATGTAAACCTATTTTACTTGTGATATGCGCTCCGTATAAACATCTTGTGCGCCAATGGTATGAAGATGTACATAAAGTTCTTCCGGAAAATACAATTGTTATGATATCGAGTGAAAATTGCAATTGGGAAGACCAACTTTTGGATGCTGTTTTAAATATCAAATATAGAAAGAAAACTACATTAATTGCAATATCAACTATAAAATCGTTTAATACAAAAAAGTTTTCGAGAATTGTTAATAAAGCAACGGTAGAAAAAATGTTAATAGTCGATGAAGCTCATAGATTCAAAAATCTTAACGACGAGCTTAAAGATAATTATAGATATATGCTTGGCCTAAGTGCGACTCCTTTTAAAAGAAAACAGGACAGGTTTGGGCAGGAATTGATGGATTATTTTGGAGGACAGGTATACAATTTACCGTTGGAATATGCAATCGACAATAATTATCTTGTACATTATAATTATTATCCGATTTATGTAACTGCAACAGAAAGCGAAGAGAGGAGTTTTGAAAGATATACAAATCTGATGGCTTCTTGTTTTAAAAATAATGTTTGCATAGATGTAGAAAATTTTGCAAAATATAAAAGATCCAGATTAAGAATAATATCCATGGCCCAAGAAAAAATAGATCGGATTCACTGGATATTGAGTCATGTTCGAGAAGATGACCATTTTATTATATATTGTGGTGATGGGAGACTTTTTGAAGAACAACGAGGTGAAGAAGTCAGACATATTCAATATATGAAAGACATTTTAACAAATATGGAATATCGAGTAAATCAGTTTACCGCAGAGGAAAATATTAAGGAAAGAATGCAAGTCGTTAATTCGTTTAATAAGGGTATGATAGATGCACTTGTTGCAATAAGATGTCTTGATGAAGGAATTAACATTCCGTCAATAAAAGGAGCATTAATACTTTCAAGCAACGATGATTATAGAGAATTTGTACAGCGTCGAGGAAGAATATTAAGGACTTATACAAACGAATATACTGGGGAAAAAAAGACGATTGCGAATATATATGATGTAATTGTCCTTCCGTCAGTTAATGTTAGTTTTGCTCAGATTGAATTGAGAAGGTTTTATGAGTATGCACGGTTGGCGGATAATGTATCATATTGTATGCATGAATTAAATGATTTATTGACTCGATACAATCTAGTATTGGAAGATGTTATGGATCTTGAAGAAAATGAAGGTGAGTTAGATGAATAAAGAACAATTAGATGAATTAGTAAATGGGATTGTAAATATCGAGAAAGATACAATGAGAAAAAGATTTGATATACAATCGGGAAAAGGAGTTCAATATGCACGTGCTAAGGCAGATGTGAATGGAATTTTAAATTATATTGATAAATTTATTGAAGATAGGGAGAAACAATGATATATGAAAATAGATAAAATTCATTATTACAATTTTAGAAATTTTGATAAAGAGGGAGAAATTACTTTTAACACGGATGGAAAAGTGACCATCATTTATGGAACTAATGGGGATGGGAAAACTACATTGCATCAATTGTTTCAATGGATTCTCTATGGAAAGGTGAATTTCAACAAAACAACTACACCTGGGAGACTATATAATTTGAAACGTGGAGCAAACTTGACAAGAGAGTCAAAAATGCATGTATGGGGAGAAATAACTTTTGAACATGAAGGTGTTCAATATTTAGTTCGAAGAGAATGGGAATATTATAAAAGAGTAAATGATGATATTATACATAAACAAGAAGATGATACTTTTTGTGTACAGAAACAGAATGATCTAGGAGATTGGAAGGAATTAGAAGACCCAGAAGCTTTAATTGAGGAGGTTTTACCATCAGGATTAGCACCCTATTTTTTCTTTGATGGAGAAACCATGATTGCGGATTTAAAAATAAGAGGAATGGATTCGGCAAAAACTCTCAAAAAAGCATTACATTCTATATTTGAATTAGAAGTTTATGAAAATGCATTAAAAGATATCGGTACAATAAAAAATGCCCAATCAGCTCTTGGCCAATTGCACAGAAAAAAATTGGATGCATTTGAAAAAGTTACAAAGGAAAAGAAAGCTAAAGATTATATTAGAGAAATAAGAATTTTAGAAGATAAAATAGAAATTATTGAAACGGAAAATAGTCAATTTAGTAATCGTATTGCTGATTATACCAAAAGAATATCTGAAATTTCAGAATTAATTGGAACAAGTAAATCAAAGAAAGAATTAGAAAATAGCAGGGGAACCCTTCAAAAAAATATAAAGCAATACAATGAGGATATAAAGAAAATTCTTTTAAATTTTGGAAAAGAAATAGAAGATAATTATGCGTATTTATTAATTACTACAGTCGTGAAGGATGCAGAACAAAGACTGTATCTTCAAGTACAGGACGAAGAAAAGAAAATTATTCCGGGCTTAACAAAAGAACTCCTTATTAATTTACTAAAAGATAATGACATATGTTTGTGCGGTAATTGCTTAGACTCAAAAGCTCGTGGGAAAATTGAAGAATGGAAGGGATATTTTCCTCCGACTTCTTATAAATCCACATACGATAAATTTAGAAGAAATGCAGTAAAGTACTCTAGAAATTATAAAGCAGATGTATTGT
>OHOR01000302.1_pt1 | contig 25228 bp, 18 predicted proteins | sample 1569911 | NCBI WGS metagenome assembly OHOR01 (sample SAMEA3879517, study PRJEB24766) | human gut metagenome | biome: human-associated habitat; feature: feces | place: USA | collected 1985/1987
GGCCTCAAGAGGTAGGGGCAAGCCCCTACCCTAAATATGAGCCCCTTTCAGGGGCAGCGGCGCAACCGCCACTTACTATTTGCCCCAGAATCGCGCAGAGATTTTTCTGCATTTTGCCCCTACCCCCAAGGACATAAACAAGGAGTGCCATACTCCAAGCATCTATCGGATGTTTGAAGTATGGCACTCCTTATTATATATATAAGCAATTGCTTATGCCTTCTGGTCTTTCTTCTCCTGAACGATGGCATCGATGACAGCCACGGCAGTGATGTTGACGATGTCACGCACGCTGCATTCGAAGTCGGTGAAGTGGATAGGCTTCTTCAATCCCATCTGAATTGGGCCGACAACTTCGGCATCTTCAGCCATCGACTTAATCATCTTGTATGAAGCGTTGGCACTCGTCAGGTTCGGGAACACGAGGGTGTTAACGTCCATGCCTTTCAGGCGTGTGAACGGATATTTGTCGTCGCGCAAGTCCTTGTCGAGCGCAAAGTTCACCTGCATTTCGCCATCGATGGCCAAGTCGGGGAACTCGCGTTGCATCTGGTCAACCACCTGATGTACGGCCACGGGGCTTCCCGTGTTGTCCGTGCCGAAGTTTGAATACGACAACATGGCAATCACCGGCGTACGATTGAAGAAACGCACCGTTGAAGCCGAGAGCTTGGCGATGTCGAGCAACGTCTCGCTGTCGGGGTGGCGGTTGATCAGAGTGTCGGCAATGAAGAGCACACCTTTTTTGGAGTTGATGAGGTGCATCGTTCCGAAGTGGTTATAGCCCTCGCGGATGCCAATCACTTCCTTGGCCACCTTGATGGTGTTGGAATATTTCGTGTAAAGACCGGTGATGAAAGCGTCGGCGTCGCCCGTCTCCACCATCATCATGCCGAAGTAGTTGCGCTCGTACATCTTGTCGATGGCCTCCTGCAACGTGTAGCCCTCGCGCTGCTTCTTCTTCGCCAGGATTTCGGCATAGCGCTGACGGCGCTCCGTCTCACTGTCGTTGCGAAGATTGAGCACCTCAACACCGTCGAGGTTGAGCTTCATATCTTCGGCCATCTTGCGAATCTGCACGTCGTTGCCCAAAAGAACTGGATGGCAGATACCCTCCTCTTTGGCGCGGATGGCAGCTTCAAGCATAGTGGGGTGCGTGCCTTCGGCAAAGACCACACGTCGCGGCGAGAGGCGAGCCGTGTCATAGAGGTTTTGCGTCAGCTTACTTTCCTGTCCCATCAGTTCGCGCAGTTGCTGGCGATAAGCCTTCCAGTCGGTGATGACCTTACGGGCAACGCCGCTCTCAATGGCGGCCTTTGCCACAGCCATTGAAACCTCCGTGATGAGGCGTGGGTCGACTGGTTTTGGGATAAAATAATCAGGACCGAATGTAAAGTTGCGCACATGATAGGCACGGTTTACGATGTCGGGCACCGGGCGGCGTGCCAAATCGGCAATGGCGCGTGCAGCGGCGAGCTTCATTTCCTCGTTGATGGCCTTGGCGGCGGTATCGAGGGCGCCACGGAAGATATACGGGAAACCGATAACGTTGTTGATTTGGTTAGGATAGTCAGTACGTCCCGTGCTCATCAACACGTCGGGGCGTGCGTCCTTGGCATCTTCATAAGAGATTTCAGGTACAGGATTGGCCAAGGCGAAGATGATGGGGTTCTTGGCCATTGAGCGCACCATGTCTTTCGAAAGCACGTTGCCCTTCGAGAGACCAACGAATACGTCGGCATCCTTCACGGCCTCTTCCAGGGTGTGGATGTCGCGGGTGGTGGCAAATTCGCGCTTCTGCTCCGTCAGGTTTTCGCGGTCAACACGAATAACGCCGCGAGAGTCGAGCATCACGATGTTTTCCTTGCGTGCGCCAAAGGAGCAATAGAGACGGGTGCAGGAAATGGCGGCTGCACCGGCACCGTTCACAACGATGCGGGCATCTTCCAGTTTCTTGCCTGCCACGTCGATGGCGTTGATCAAGCCGGCAGCCGAGATGATGGCCGTTCCGTGCTGGTCGTCGTGCATCACTGGGATGTCGAGCTCAGCTTTCAGGCGGCGTTCAATCTCAAAACACTCAGGTGCCTTGATGTCTTCCAAGTTGATGCCACCGAACGTCGGGGCAATGGCCTTCACTGCCTCAATGAACTTGTCGGGGTCTTTCTCGTTGACTTCGATGTCGAAAGCGTCAACGCCGGCATATATCTTAAAGAGCAAACTTTTACCTTCCATCACCGGTTTGCCGCTCATGGCACCGATGTCGCCCAAGCCGAGCACCGCTGTTCCGTTTGAAATCACGGCAACGAGATTGCCTTTGTTGGTATACTTATAAGCATCATGCGGATTCTTCTGAATCTCGAGGCAAGGCTCAGCCACGCCCGGAGAATAAGCGAGCGAAAGGTCGGTCTGTGTGCGATAAGGTTTAGTGGGAACGACTTCAATCTTTCCCGGTTTGCCTTGCGAGTGATACAGCAAGGCAGCTTCCTTTGTAATTTTTACCATTGGTTTGCTTTTTCTTGGGTTAAGTTTTGCTGCAAAATTAGCGATTTATGGCAAAGTATCTGCCCCGTTTGCTTTTTTTATGTGTCGTTATATCACAAAATTGTAATGGTGAAAGAATAAATTGAGCAATTTTGACCTGTATTTTTGTTGGTTTTGAGATTTGGAAGAGGGAGCATAGCGGGCTATGTGACCGATGACAAGTTTCAAAAACGGCAAAAATACAGGGTATAAAGATATAACTCCTTACCCTTCAAAATTGGTCAAGTTATTTTTTTACCATTACTTTACACACTCCATATAGCAAGATGAAGGCTTTTGAAACGAAATAGCGGAGGGCTGTTAAGTAATAACCGATTTTTGTTTGTAACTTTGCGGCTGAAAAGCCAGTGGTGGCCCCTACCCTTGCCGCATTGCATGGGACGTGGGCCTTAAAAGGGGAACAGGTGGAAAACCTGTGCAGTCCCGCTGCTGTGAGTCCTAATTTTCATCGATTCAGAAGATGTCACTGTGGGCGTAACGGAAGCATTGCCAGCCAAAGCAAGCGCTGCGTTTCAAAGAAATTCCACGGGAAGACGAACCAGATGAGGACAAGCCAGAAGACCTGCCACATGGTTGTGAGCCACTTTTTGTGCCTCGAGGAAGACATAGGCTCGGCAAAGGAAATGCCAAGGAGGTGTTTCCAATGACCCCCATATATATATGACGAGAAGATACCGAAACGTGCGGACGCTGTTCGCGCTACTTGCTTGGGCTTTATATCTGCCAGAAGCAGAAGTGGCAGAGGCGGCAAACGAAATACCGAAGGCCGACAAAGTGTCCTGCGCCTTGAATGCCGCAGAGGCTTTTGAGGGCAACGATAGTGCTTATCACCTCTCAGAGGCGGTTGTCAACGCCAAACTGAAGCACCGCGAAATCATGGTGCCGCAAACGCTTTCGGGCGAAGCACTGAAGCGCATGAGCAATCTCAACGTGGCCGACGCGTTGCGCTATTTTTCTGGACTCCAACTGAAAGACTACGGCGGTATCGGTGGCATCAAAACCGTCAACATCCGCAGCATGGGCACGCATCATCTGGGCATCGCCTACGATGGCATTGCGCTCGGCAACGCGCAAAACGGGCAGATTGACCTGGGACAGTTTTCGCTCGACAACGTGGAGGAGATTTCGCTCTACAACGGACAACGCAGCGCAGCGCTTCAAACGGCGTCAGACTTTTCCAACGCCGGCACCGTCTATATCCGCACGCGCCAACCGCAGTTTTCTGCCGACAAACCCTGGCATCTGAAACTGAAAGCACAGAGCGGCTCAAGCGACACGTGGCGCCTCAACGCCCTTTGGGAGCAACGGCTCTCGCCACTCTTGAGCCATTCTCTCAGCGTGGGAGGACTGATATCGAGCGGGCGCTATAAATTCCGCTATCGCAAGAAGACACCCAGCGGAGCTGTGGCCTACGACACCACCGCCGTGCGCCACAACGGCGACATCTGGGCGGTGCGGGCCGAAGAGAATCTCTACGGACGTCTGACGGCGGGGCTATGGCAGATGAAGGCATACACCTACCATTCTGAACGGGGCATTCCCGGTGCCATCGTGAGCAACGTCTGGCGCAGAGGGGAACGGCAATGGGACCATAATTCCTTCCTGCAAGGCAACCTACGCAAGGATTTCGGCGAACGGTTTTCTTCACGTCTGACGGCGAAGTATGCCTACTATCAGACACGCTACGTCAACAACGACGAGACGCAAATTCATGTGGACAACACTTATCGGCAGCAGGAGCTCTTTGCTTCCTGGGCCAACGCCTATGAAATTCTCCCTCAATGGTGGACGCTTTCCCTGAGCTATGACTTCCGCTGGAACCGCCTCGATGCCAACCTGACGGATTTTGCCCGGCCGCGCCGCCTGACGCATGCCCTGGCCCTGGCTTCTTCGGTGAACGCGGGGGGACTGAAGGCACAGGCATCGGTGGTGGCGCAGGACATCAACGACAGGGTGGAAATCGGCACAGCGGGACACCTCCGTCCGTCGCTCTCTCCCGCCATTGTCCTCTCCTACGTTCCCTTCCCCGACGCCTGGCTCACGCTACGCGCCTTTTGCAAACGCAGTTTCCGCATGCCAACGTTCAACGACCTCTATTATGCCGACATGGGCAGTTCGGCGCTGAAGCCCGAGCGTGCGCTGCAATACGATGCTGGCATCACTTTCGAAACGCCCAAAAGCCGTTTACCGCAACGCTGCCACTGGCGTTTGCAGACCAATGCTTATTACAACTCCGTGGGCGACAAAATCGTGGCCTATCCCAAAGGGCAGCAGTTTCGCTGGACGATGCTCAACTTGGGGCGCGTACATATCAAGGGAATTGAGGCCTTGGGCGAACTGACACTGATGCCTTCGCGCAACTGCTCGTTCACCGCCCGCTTGCAATACACTTACCAAGATGGCCGCGACGTGACGAACCCGAAGAACTCGTTCCACCGTCACCAAATTCCCTACATTCCCTGGCACAGCGGCACCGCCGTTCTGGCTGCCACGTGGAAGGCGTGGAGCCTCAACTACAGTTTTATCTATACGGGGGAACGCTATTCGCAACAGGAAAACATACGTGTCAATCATCTTGAGCCCTGGTACACGCACGACCTCTCCTTGTCTTATCAAGCGCAACGCTGGCAGGCACGGTTGGACGTCAACAATTTGCTGGCGCAAGATTATGACGTGATTGTCAACTATCCCATGCCGAAACGCCATTTCATGCTGACGCTGGAATACGACTTATAAGATAGGACTCTCCCCTTTCCCATCCACCATTACTACTTAGAACATCCCATATATGACAAAAAGAATATTCCTCCTGGCTTTGGCCCTGCTGACACTGACAGCCTGCCGAAACGACGAACTGATTTTTGAATCTGAAACAGAAATCACGGGCGGAAAAACAGAAAGCGGCAATATCTCCGGCCTTTACGTGCTCAACGAGGGCAACATGGGCAGCAACAAGGCGACGCTCGATTTTCTTGACCTCGCTTCTGAAACTGGCTCGCCGGTCTACCACCGCAATGTTTACGCCGCTTCCAACCCCAGCGAGGTGAAGGAACTGGGCGATGTCGGCAACGATGTCAAAGTCTACGGCAGCAAACTGTGGATAGTTGTCAACTGCTCCAACAAAGTGGAGGTGCTCAATGCCTACACCTGCAAGAAACAGGCACAAATCAGCATCCCCAACTGCCGCAGCGTTTGCTTTAGCGGCCCTTACGCTTATGTGAGCGCCTACGTGGCTCCTGTGGCGATACGCCCCGATGCCGAAGTGGGAGCGGTTTACAAGATTGACACGCTCTCGATGCAGATTGTCGACAAGGTGACGGTGGGCTATCAGCCTGAAGAGCTCACCGTGTTAGGCCACAAGCTCTACGTGGCAAACAGCGGGGGCTACCGCACGCCCAACTACGACCGCACGGTGAGCGAAATTGACTTGAACACTTTTAAGGAGGTGCGGAAAATTGATGTCGACATCAACCTCTCACTCCTGCGTGCCGACCGCTACGGGCAACTGTGGACGGTTTCGCGCGGCAACTACAAGAACACCCCTGCCCGCCTCTACTGGCTGGCGAAGGATGCCGACGGCGCGATGAAGAAGGCGGGCATGATTGATGTGCCGGTGAGCAACCTCTGCATCGTGGGCGATTCTCTTTATTATATAGGTGTGCAATACAGCAAGGTGACGCAGAGCAACACCATTTCTTATGGCATCATCAACGTGAAGACGCATGAGGTGGTGACGCGCAGTTTGTCGTCGGCTCCCGAAGTGCAGCAAATCGAGATGCCCTACGGGATTATCGTCAATCCGGAACACCGCGACTTCTATCTGATGGATGCCAAAAACTACGTGTCGAGCGGACGCCTGCTGCATTTCAAGGCCGACGGCTCTTACGATTGGGCTGTCAACACGGGCGACATTCCAGGACACGCCGCGTTTGTTTACCACAAACCTCATCTGCCCGAAAATCCCGACACGCCTGCTACGCAGCGCAGCAAATTCATCGCGGCCGTTGACGAATATGTGCCGGCGCCGGGACAGCACGTCAACGTCCTGCCGACCTACGAGGCGGGCGACGACGCGGCGGCTATGGCGCGGAAATGCACCGAAGCCATCGGCGGAGACCGCGGCGGACTGGTGAGTCTGGGAGGCTACGGCGGCTATATCACGTTTCATTTCGACCACCCCGTGGTCAATGTCAGCGGCGAAGCGGATTTTCTCATCCGCGGCAATGCCTTTGAGGGCAACAGCGAACCGGGCATCGTGATGGTGTCGGAGGACGTGAACGGCAACGGCTTGCCCGACGACCCTTGGTATGAACTCTCCGGAAGCGCAGATGTCGACAGCGTGGGCAAGGTGGTGTATGGCTACGAAATCACCTACACAGCCAACGCCCTTTCCGACATTCCTTGGACCGACAACCAAGGCCGTAACGGCGTCCTCGCCCGCAACCAGTTTCATGCTCAGGAATATTTTCCCCAGTGGCTCTCATCGCCCCTCACCTTCAAAGGCACCCTGCTTCCTCCCAACGGCGTGAACCAAGGAACAGAGGAAACTCCCTACTGGGTGCTCTCGTCCCTACGCTACGGCTATGCCGACAACCATCCTAACAATGATGCCAACGGATGCAGCTTCAACATCGACTGGGCCGTAGATGCCAACCGCCGCCCCGTGAAACTCTCGCGCATCCATTTCGTGCGCGTCTATTGTGCACAAAACCAGTTGTGTGGCTGGCTCGGCGAGACTTCAACGGAAATCAGCGGCGCAGAAGACCTCCACGCAGAGGCTGCAGAATGATGCCAGAGAACTGATGCACAAGATTTTATCATATCGAAATATCAACCATTCAAACACAATTATTATGAGAAAAAGAATTACGCTTTTCTTGTTTACCCTCGTTGCCTTCGTGGCAAGTTTCGCACAGGATGCGGCCAACGCAGGCCAGTCATACGGTGCCTTAGTGGTCAACGAAGACTGGTATGGCCACCAGAATTCATCCATCAACTATCTCTCGCCAAACGGCGAATGGTCGTACAACGTGGTGGAGAACGTGGGCTGCACGGCTTGCTATGGTGCCATCTTCAACGACAAGTTCTACATCATCTCCAAGACAGCCAAAGACCCAGGGGCTTCTGTCTCTGGCGGAATGATCACCATCTGCAACGCCAAGACCTTGGCCGTTGAAAAGCAGATTGAAAACATCGACGAAAGCAAGCTCAACTTCCAGGGCCGTAGCTTCGTGGGCGTATCTGCCGAAAAGGCTTACGTGAGCACTTCCGATGGTATCTACATCCTCGACCTCGAGAAGCAGGAAATCACGAAGGAAGTGACCGACGAGAGCGGCAAAGGATTGCAGGGCGAATGCGGCAACATGATTCTCAAGGGAGACAAGGTTTACGCCGTCACCAAGAAAAACGGCCTCGTTGTCATCAACACGGAGACCGATCAGGTGGAGGCCGCTTTCGAAGGCGACTTCAAATCCATCGTCTGCGCCAAAGACGGTTCGCTTTGGGCCAACACGGCTTCAAGTATCTGCCGCCTGAACACGGAAACGATGAAAGCGGAAAGCGTGACGCTCGCCGACGGCATGCACACGCCAGCCGTTGACTACGCATGGACGACAGGAACTTTCTGTGCGAGCGTACAAAACAACGTGCTCTACTGGGGTTATGCCTCTGGCTGGACTGGTCCCGACCACATCTACAAGTATGACATCGACAAGAACGAATGCACCGAAATCGTTGACCTCACGAAAACGGCCGCAGGATGGTTTGTCTATGGCTGCAGCTTCCGCGTTGACCCCACAACAGACCACCTCTTCATGAGCCTCTTCAAAAGCTGGAGTAGCACGGACTACACGGTCTACGAATGTGACGCCAACGGCAAATTCCTCGCCGAATATCCCATGACGGGCCTGAAGCACTATTGGTTCCCCGGCATGTTTGTCTTCCCAAGCCAGAGTGTCACCACTGGCATCGAGCAGGTTGAAAACACTGCCGCCGAGAAAGCAACGCCTGTGGCTTACTATACGCCAAATGGCCAACGCCACTCTGCCCCTGTCAAGGGTGTGAACATTGTACGCATGAGCGACGGAAGCGTTCGCAAGATGATTCTGAAATAAGCAACGGCAAAACTGGGATACCCCACCCCGTCATGCCTTCAACTACAAAACGAGCCACGAAACCAGCGGAATACTTCCAGCAGGTTTCGTGGCTTTTTTCATGGCCCTACTGGTGTTCTGACGCGCCTTCCGTCTGCCCGCAGCGTCCTGGCGTTCCACAAGCGCGGCTTGGCAGGGAGAAAACTTTCTTTTTCCCAAAAGTATCTTGCATTTGCAAAAAGAAAGTACTATTTTTGCATATCTGTTGAACAGAAAGCGGGGCTAACGCAGCCCCCACGCGTTCACAATCTGCACAAACAAAAATCACCATCTAAATAACAGACAGTTATGAAAAAGTTTATCGCATTTATGGCTATGGGCGCAATGGTGCTCACGGCCAACGCTCAGAAAACCGTTCAAGGTTCGGGCTTTTACGACAACTGGTCGGCTGGCGTTGTTGCCGGCGGCATCACCCCAACCACCCACTCGGCCTTCTTCAAGAACATGCGTGCCACCTACGGCGTTGAACTCACCAAGCAAATCACGCCGGTCTTCGCCCTCGGCGCACAGTTTATGGCAGCCAACAACGTGAGCGAGAGCGCTACCGTCTTCGACGCTTCAAACCTCAGCCTTCTCGGCAAATTCAATGTTTCAAACGCCATCTGGGGCTACCAGGGCAAACCGCGCTTTTTCGAAGTGGAAGCCGTTGTCGGCGCAGGATGGGGACGTAATTATTATAACGCCTCTGCTGGTTCAAGTTTCAACTACATGACCACCAAATATGGCTTCAACCTCAACTTCAACCTGGGCAAGAAGAAGATTTGGACGCTGTCGTTTAAGCCGTCAATCGTTTACAACATGGACAACGGGAAAACCAGTCCTTCTTGCAACATCAACAAGAGCGCCATCGAATTGCTCGCAGGCGCAACCTACCATTTCAAGAACAAGAACAACGGCCAGCACTACATGACCTTCCTCCGCGCCTACAACCAGGGCGAGATTGACGCCTTGAACGCGAAAATCAACGACCTCCGCTCACAGGTATCAGGCAAGGACCGCGAAATCGCCAAGCAAAACGCCAACATCCGCTCGCTGCAGCAGATGCTCAACGATGCTCGCAACCAGAAGCCTGTGGTTGAGACCATCACGAAGTCAACCAACTCTATGGAGCAAACCGTCACCTTCCGTCAGGGCAAGAGCACGGTCGACGCCTCACAGCTCCCCAACATCGAGCGCATCGCCACGTTCCTCAAAAACCACAAGAGCGCCACGGTGAGCATCAAGGGTTACGCTTCTCCTGAGGGCAGCGCTGAAGTCAACGCCAAAATCGCCAACGCACGCGCTGAAGCAGTGAAGACCATCTTGGTCAACAAATATCACATCGCCGCCAACCGCATCAAGGCTGAAGGACAGGGCGTTGGCAACATGTTCAGCGAAAGCGACTGGAACCGCGTCAGCATCTGCACCATCAACGAGGCTAAATAAAAAATCAGACATCATTCCGCTGGAATATACTTATATAACAGGCGCACGTGCATCCGACACGTGCGCCTGTTTATTTTAACCAAAACATAAGCCGACTATAGTTAAACCATAAATGGCATAGATTTGCGCACGTAAGAAATGATTTACTTTATCCGGCTTTTACTCGTCCATGCAGGAGTGGCATAAGTATGATGCTTCGGATTTTGGCTACCTCGACTCGCTCGGTTATGACCGCATTATCGAAGAGGCACAGCAGGAGCGGTATTCCATACGCTCGCTGAGCAACTTTTCCTCGCTTCATTCGTCCTTGGATTGCCGCACTGATGCGGACCTCGACCCGATGGCTCCGCTTTGTATTGGCATGGACTACAATGCCAATATCAACTGGATTGTTTGCGGTCAGCCTCGCGGCAACCGCCTAAATGTGCTCAAATCTTTTTACGTAAGATTTGAGCGCAAAATTCCTGCGCTCATTGCAGACTTCTGCACATACTATGCGCCCCATACTAACCACAGTGTCATCTATTACTATGATGCCACTGCTCTTGGCTCTAACTATGCCGTGAATGACCAAGACTTTCATTGGGTAGTCGTCCATGAGTTTAAACGTCATGGCTGGAGCGTGCAAGATGTGTATTTGGGCAACCCCATGTGCCATGATGAAAAGTACTTGCTCATCAACCAAGTTTTTTCAGGCAAGCAACGCTTGATGCCTTATTTCAACCGCCAGAACAATGATGACCTTATTCTTGCGGTGCAATCGGCAGGTGTGGAGCGCGGTCGCAATGGGTTCCGAAAGAACAAGTCTACAGAGAAAAATCTTGAATCGGAGGAGGACTTGTTGGAGCATCACACCGATGGCACGGATGCTTTTGATACGCTGTATATTGGGTGTGAGAAGTTTCCGCAGCATGATTTTTATGGATATTCGGTGGGGGGAGTGAGATAACATTTATAACAACTTCAACAAATCAGTGTATTTGTTTAACTTTGCAAGCAAATAAAAAAATAGAATGGCAAGATACAATAAACCACCTCTCAACTATTCAGAACAAGTAAAACTACTTGAATCACGAGGCTTGATTATAGGAAACAAAAAGAAAGCCGAACGATTGCTGGCTAATATCAGTTATTATCGTTTGAGTGCATATATGTTGCCGTATAAGGTGTGCATGAATGGCTTTATACAAGACCTATTCAAAGATGGAACAACTTTGGATATGGTTTATGACTTGTATAAATTTGATAGAAAACTTCGATTGCTACTTTTCGATGCGATTGAACGAATTGAAGTAGCCATACGAACGCAAATAGTGACTCAACTGAGTTTGAAATACGGATCACATTGGCAAGATAATCGTAGCATTTTCAGAGAGCCTCGCCAATGCAGAAGACGCAATGGGACAACATTCACTGATGATGTGTTCAGTGATATTCAAGAACACATTCAAGATAGACTACGCAATGATCGTTCCGAAGCATTCATACAGCATTATCGAGAAACTTATTCAGAACCTACTAATCCACCTTCATGGATGAGTGTAGAGATAATGTACTTCAACCAACTATCACGTATTTGTGATGGTTTGAAACGAAGAGCTGATATCGTAGGCATTGCAAAATACTTTTCTTTGCCACCTAAAGAGTTTCAATCATGGCTTCATGCTCTTAATTTTATTCGTAACTTGTGTGCTCACCATGCACGCTTATGGAATCGAGACATGAATATTGTTCCAGAGAAATTGGAGTTTTCAAGGACTCTAACGTGGATAAGCAATCCTAACACGGTTAGGCGCAACAAAGTGTATTATACATTGTGTATGGTCAATTATTTCTTACAGACGGTAACACCACGTTCTATGTTTAGAAAGAGATTGAAGGTTTTGTTGCAGCAATATGCGGCCGTACTTGATTTATCTTCAATGGGATTCCCTGAAGATTGGGAAAACGAAGAAATGTGGAAATAAATGCTCAAAAATATTGCACAGTCAGAAATGAATGCTTATCTTTGCAGTTGTAAAAAGATAGTTCTATAACTAAAAGATAATAGGCCTTTCAGGCTTGCCTTTTAGGCAGCATACTTGGGGGGCGTTCTTTAATAACGTTGCTCATTTATTGAGCAACGTTTTTCATAAGTGCCCACATCGGCAGGTCGCGATGTCTGCACTATAAAAAAGATGACTGGGAATGTAGTGATTATCATTGCATTCCCTTTATTTATATTCAAGCCCTCCCTTTCGGGCTATTCTTTCTTTCAGCCGCCGTGCGCATTGGCTCTCTTGCTGTGTGCATGGCGGCTTTTTCGTGCGATTGGGTGTGGAGGAGTGGGAGAGGTGGGCTACATGGGTAGGGTTTAGATGTGGGGCGGTGGCAAGCGCCTTGCTTCGTGCAATCTCGTGACGTGGCAGAAGCATTATCGGAGATGTTCTTGATAGCCCCATGCGCTTTGTCGGAAGGCTGAGCGCATAGCCTTGAACTTTTGCAGTATTCGCAGCATTGTCACCGCTCATTGATACGAGCCAATTGTGGGTGGCTTTTGCTCAGATTTTACCACTGGCAATGAGGATAAGATGGTCGCTTTCTCTCATTTTCTTAGATTTTAAGTGTGTGACGATGTGGATTGTCAGAGGTAGTCTTCGATGAGATGTTCATCATGCTGTCAGCAGAGATTTTTGGCGATGGTGGCAGCTCCGGCATAGCTTGCCCCGACAAACATATCCGGCATGCCTTCTTTGGGTTTATCACCACCTGACAGATGTCGTGGGGTTGTCTCCTCTGCTACGATTTCCACACCATTGACGCACTCGGAATGGGCAGTGTGTCATATTTATACTATCGTCCATTTTTTACAAGGGGCAGCAAGGTGCTCCCATTATTTTTCCTGTGCAAAGTTGGCATGAAGCGGCTTTGCGGCAAGGGCGCGTTTCTCTTATCACAAAAATTTTTCAGAAAAAGATGTTCGTTCCTCTGCACTTTTTCCAAGCCCGTGAAGGGTGAAAATTTTTTGCGCTATCCCTTGTCCCCCAAGCCTAATGACTTCATGCCCTTAATTGCACGTAAAAATCAAGGGAGCACCCCGATGCCCCTTCTCAAGTAAAAAATCTTCAAAAGTATAAATTATCATGACACACACTGCTGTACATTCCGAGTTCGTTTCAATGGGTTTCAATCGCAAGCGCAGAGTTTCCTTCCCCCACGACATCTATCAGGTGGTGGTTAATGGAGAAGAAGGCGAATATGCCGAATATGAAGTCGAGGCTGACAGCTATGCCGAAGCTACCGCCATGGCTGAAAATCTTGCTGCTGACAGCATGATCAACATCTCTTACATCGAAGTTTACCTCTTCCAATAAATCCACATCGTTCACACACTTAAAATCTTACAAGAAAATGAAAGCTCTCAATCTTATCCTCATCACCAGTGGTAAAATCAGTGAAGCCACAGCCCACATCTGGGTCGTATCAATCAGCGGTGACAATACTTCTCGCGTCTACTGCAAAAGTCCTTACAAGGCTATGCGCTGTGCCTTCCTCCTGAAAAAGCGCACGGGGCTGAACATCTCCGATAATTGCCTCTGCCGCGTCAGCCACGAGATAGCACGAAGCAAGGCGCCCGCCACCGCCCCCGAGGGTTCTGCCCCTGCTCCCATGCAGCCCGCCTCTGCCGCTCCTACCACCACACCCAAGCGCACGAGAAAGCCTGCCGCCAAGCGCACTACACGCAAGAGAGCCAATGCTACGGCTTGAAGCTGAAAGAAAGGATCGCCCGAAAGGACGGTCTTTTCCGTAACCCGAGGTTTGTGCGATATTGCGAGGGTTATTTAGTTTCCGATCGTTTATGCAGTATAATTATAATCCCCAAGGGTATAGCTTCACTTCTTCCATTCCCGATGTGTTCACCATCTCCGACTTTCAAGGCAGTTCCGTGTACTTGTCCATCTATATCAGCCGCAGTGAAAATCCTATCTTCTCTACCACACTTTATGCCTATGGTGGAAAGGCGAGCATCTATGACCTCCGCTCTATCATCGAGAGCTACATGGAGGAGAAATCGCTCGTTCATGCCGCGTGTAGTTTCCGTATGCAAGTGGACCGAAATGACTTCACTTTGGGCGAGTTTACCTTAATTTACTGCAAACCGCAAATTCAGAATGCGGACTGCAAGCAGTTCTTGCAATCGCATTTTCTCACCACCCATGCTGTGCGTCTTGTGCCGCATGGCTTTCAGTTGGATTTGCAGTACTTTGTTTTCCCAGATGAAACGGGTCAATGCTCCACGTTGTTTGTCATTCAGCCCGAAGGGGAAAGCCAACCCATTTCGCTCTCCGTCTCTGCTTTGCCCATCGCTTCCAAGCAATTTGACCTTTGCTTTGAGGATCTGAACGAAGATGACCTACTTGCCCAGTTGCCCCAAGGCACCAAGGGCAAGTTGTTGTCCGTCACCCTTTATCGAGGTGCACGGACTTTCACGCTCTTCTTTACAGACGAGCCACCCACACTTACGCTCTACTATTACAACGCCTTCAACGTTTACGACACACTCTATCTTACCGCTCAGACCAAGCGCAAACTTTCCTTTGATCGCAGCACCGCCATTTGTTGTGGGCAGAATTCCTCTTACGATGACAACACGGAGGTTGAGTATGAGAGCGAAACTTCCGCTCTCTCATACCTGCAAGCCAAGCACGTGACTTATGCCCTGCAATCTCATACCTTGTTTCTCATCTCTCCCGACTATCCGTCGGGCACTTCCATTCTCATCACGGACATTGAGAGCGAGCTTTCGGATGCCACCACCGCCAACTGTTCCGTGAAGTTCAAGTGGAAACCTGTTCGCCAACAGCCTGTCCTAACTTTCACTCGCAAGCGCAATATCTTCAACTCCATCTATAACAATAGTTTTGACTAATGCCACAAGCCATTCACATCACCACCCTCAAACGTATGCTCCAATCGCCCGAACCCGTAGACCTCAAACTATGGACGCGCAGCGGTGAAATCCAATGCTGGCACCGCTGTATTTCTCTCCGCTATGACTTCTACAAAGGCACGCGAAGAATGAAATTGCTGGATAGCAATGAAATCCGACAGCTGAGAGATGTGTGCGTGTTTGAAATAAATGGAATGGAGGTGTTTATGTAAAAATAATTACTGAACAAATTGCATTACTCAGAAAGTTTTCGTACTTTTGCAGTGCTAGAATCCGCCACGCTTCCCATTGAACAGCGTACCAGGGCGGAACTTTTTGTTTTTATACATCATGCTTTACACAAATCCCCCATTAGATACGCACACATTGGTTTCTCATCTTATAGACGATGGGCTACTAGTCAATGATGTGGCGTTTGCTGAAGATTTCTTGGAAAATGTCAGCTATTTCCGTTTCAATGCCTATCTACGTCCATTTGAAGAAGCTAATGGTGCTAACCGATTTAAACCCAATGCTTCCTTTGATAAGGCAATTTCTTTGTATCGCTTTGACGCGGAACTTCGGAATTTATTATTCTCTGCAATCCAATTGATTGAAATCTCATTACGTGCCAAAATCATAAACAGATTTTCATTGGCTCATGGAGCATTTTGGTTCATAGATCCAACAATGGCTATAGACCAACATAAATATTCTGATAACCTCAATACATTAGAACGCGAGCTAGCACGTTCTAAGGATGATTTCATTCAAGAGCATTTTGTGAAGTATGGACATGATAAATTTCCTCCAACATGGAAATTGCTTGATTTGACTTCTTTCGGAACACTTACAAAATTGTATTTCAATTTTGCTGACCGAAGAGTCAAGAAACAGATAGCTCGTTCTTACGGCGTTCCTCAGCACGAAATACTCGAAAGTTGGATGAAAGCTGTAAACACTTTACGCAACGCATGTGCACATCATAACCGAATATGGAATCGAATTATGCCTGTGATGCCACAAATTCCAACAACTCTTGGTAATCCATGGATTTCGCAACGTCCGACCACATCCAATAGATTATATGCTGTATTTTGCTGTTTAGTTTATTGGTTAAATTCTTTTCGTCCGAACAATACATTGGTACACGATTTCAAGAATTTGCTGATCAAATATCCCAATGTAGACATTGCGGCCATGGGCTTCCCCCATAATTGGCAAGATGAACCTTTATGGAGATAATACACTAAAGTACCCTGCAGAGTATTTTCCTTGGCAGCTATAGTTGCTCTTAGTAGTTTTATTGCTCCTCAGACTGCGTCAGCTTACAAGTATCATGTGACTTTACCCGACGGAACACATGAAGTTTTTGATGCCGAAAATAGTGCAGAGGCAGTCCACTATTTCCGTGAGCACTATGATAAAGGCGTACTAATGATACGTCCTAATGGCGGTATTTTGGATTTCCAATAAAACCGTAAAATGCAAATCTATGGTATCGGCTATACGGCCTTTTTGAATTCATTAAAATTGAAATAATGAGATTCCTTGTTTTATTTATTACGATATTATTATGTTCGAACACGATTAAGGCTCAAAGGCTATATAGTGAGAGTGGCGATTTTTATGAGAAATCAAAGAGGAGTGTTGTTGATCATGCCAAGTTGGGAGTATTTTATGAATTAAAGTTCCGCAAAGATTCTACCAAGTTGAATGATTATACTGAAGCGCAAACAGTATTGATGGTTTCAGATAAGCACTTACTTTTTAGTGATTATAATCGATTGGCATTCGATTCAATAAATGACTATTTAGCCAGTAGCAAACAAAATAAAAAGGACCAAAAGGCTCGTGAAGAATGGATGCAAGCTATTAAAAAATGGACTTTTTTCTTTGTTACGCTAACTGATTTAGAAGAACAAAAAACCACGGTACAGACTTACGATGTATTGCGAAGCTACGAGTACACTTACCCAACGCCTCAAATGGACTGGCAATTGGTATCTGGGGATTCTACAATAAATCAAAGAGCTTGCAAAAAGGCCATTTGTTCTTTTGCCGGTCGAAATTATATTGCATGGTACACTGAAACGATAGCACTTCCTTACGGACCTTATCTTTTTACAGGACTACCTGGGCTGATCATGGAAATCCATGATGAAGGCCGCAACTGGATTTTTACAAATAACGGGGTCGGAACGATGCCTCAATACAGTGACATGTATCTTTATAAAAAAAGGTATATCAAAGATTTGATTGTAACCACACGCGAGAATGCCCTGACCGGTTATCGGAATGATATTGAGGATTTTGATAATCTGAGTATTGAGATTTACAAGGTAAGGGTCGAAAAGAATGGCCAAATGGTTACTCCGGAAGCAAACAAGCCGAAACGTCCCAGTAATATGCTTGAATTACAATGGTAAAGAATCTTAAAATATTATTTATGCTATTTCTGTTTCCTTTGTCTGTATGGGCGCAGGAAACAGAAGTCGTTTTTAAGGGTATTGTTACGAATACAGAAGGCATTGGCATTGCTAATGTATTATGTAAGGCATTAAGTGCCACGGATTCTTTACTGGCTTATGGTATCACCCAAAGCAACGGACAATTTCATTTGCAATACAAGAAGAATGTAAATAAACTGACATTCTCGAAAATGGGCTATGCCACACAAATTATTTCAGTTCAAAAGGATAAATATCAATATACCGTTCAGTTAGAAAAAAAGCCTTATGAGTTTAATGAAGTCGTAGTGAATGTGCCCCCTATAACTCGTAAAAAAGATACGCTTGACTATTATGTAGAGTCTTTTCGTCAGAAAGAGGACTATAGCATTGAGGATGTGCTAAAACGCATGCCGGGTATTGAAGTGACGACTTCAGGACAAATTCTGTATCAGGGTAGCAGTATCAATAAACTGAACATTGAGGGATTAGACCTTATGGGTGATCAATACAACCAAGCCACTCAGAATATGCCAGCCGAGGCCGTATCTACGATTCAGGTTATGGAAAATAATCAGCCAATCCGTGCCTTGGAAGGAAAAATTCATAGTAATCATGCGACACTCAATATAAGGTTAAAAAAGAACTATAAAATGCGCCCTTTTGGTGACGCAGAAGTGGGAGCCGGAGGAACGCCTGCTATATGGGACGGTAGTCTGACAGGGATTCAAGTGGCAAAGAAAAATCAAGTATTATTTACCGGAGCCTTAAACAACAGAGGTGCCTCATTGCGCAGCTTGCAAAATGGCATGTCGAACTTTACGGGCATTTATACACAAGAGCAATTGCCTGCTCCTTTCCTCTATTCTACTACAACCCGCCGTCCACCCATTTCACCTATTTATTACTTGAACAACCGTTCCTATTTTGCCGGACTGAATTATCTGCACGCTTTCACTCCTTATTCCACTTTACGTTTAAATCTGCTTTACAACCACGAAGGAGAATACCGTGAGGATAGCACCCGATGCGAGTATTATGCGGGCGACACAATTAGTATTTACGAAAACAATCGGCAAAAGAGCTATGAAGATGTAGTAAAAGGACAGGTGCGTTACGAATTGAATGGCAAGAAGGTGTACGTGGAGAATGTACTTTCGGGGCAATGGCAGGATGTCAGCTCCTATAATCAAAATGTATCCAATTTAGGCTCTTTGGGAGAGAACATACATCGCAAACCTTATTTTATTCAGAATGTCGCCAATGTCAACCTGACCACTCCAAGTCGTGTCTATAGTTTGGCTTCCATTGTGCGTACCTATCAGACGCGCGAGCGACTTTCTGATTATTGGACAGCAGATAACGAATACAAACGGCAGAGCTATTATCTGAACCATTGGTTTATGCGCCACAGGCTTTCCACGGCTTTCGATATAGCGGACAATCCCTTGACGTTGGGTTACATTATAGAATACAAGCACAACCGACTACACGACCCCCAACAGACGGCAACTTCGTCCTATTGGCTGCACACACTCGAACCATCGTATCAAATTCGGTGGAGCGGTGGAAACGTCGAACTACTTCTTCCTGTGGAATATATCATTTCCCGCTGTGGCTGGCGGAAAGAAAAAAAACAAAAAGTTCTTTTCTCTCCTTCGCTCGATTTCACTCAACAAATTAGTTATCTATTGCGAATGGAAACATCGGTAGCCTATAACCAAAATGCTTCAAACGTCGATCCTTGGTTCAATGGAACGATGATGAACAACTACCGTACATTTACGACAGGTATCGACAGCCTTTCGGTGCAGCGTGTCGCGTTGGCAAATCTCCGTCTGTCGTATCTGAACACCATCACGCTCTTTTCGTGGAATCTTTATGTCGGCTGGACGCGCAGTACTTCCGACCATTATCTTAAAAATCTTTATATGCCCGATTATACGCTCTTTGTTCCAGTGTGGAACGACCGCACGAAAACTACTTGGAGCATGGCACTGTCATGTCGTAAGAACTTTCGCGATGCCCACATCAATTTGAGTGGACAGACAAATTATTCATATAATAAGGAGTTTGTGTCTCAAAACGAGGTGGAAGATTATCTGCGCTATCATGCCTTGCATACTTCAGTCACGGCGCAATGGAGCGGACTGACATGGTTCCAGCCCAAACTCACCATGGCCGGAAATATCAGTTGGAAAAAGCCTGATGTCTTCTCCGCAACTGACAATCTGCTGAAAAATGCCTATTATTCCTTAACAATGGATTTCTATCCTATCAGTAAACTCCGGCTGTATGCCGACCTTTCGCAATCGGTCTTCGAAATAGTCCGTAACCATTACTCTATTAACAGTTTTTTGAATGCCGGTATGCGCTACGATTTCAATTCTCGCTGGTCTGCAAGCGCAAATATCAACAATCTGTTTAACCGCAAAGACTACGAAGTTTCGCTTTATCAAAGAGCCAATTTTCAATACTACCGCGTACCGCTGCGTGGTCGTGAGTTTATGATTTCGCTACGGCTTAAATATTAAGATAAAGGCCTATTTAACCCAAATCGGTCATTAGGATTTCTCTGTGTCGTACGGCAAAGAGAAATCCTTTAACGCGAGTTCGGGATAAGGATTGCGTTAAAAGCAAAAAAACTGCTTGCAATGAGCGAATTTCCTAAACTTTTCTTACAAGAAAGAAAAGTTTAGGAAAATAAATAGAAAAACTTAAAATGATGAGAGTATTTAAATTTATGCTTGCTTTTTTTATGACAATAGTAAGTTGTTCAAATATAGATCAATATACTGATAAAAAAAGCTGTCCCCTAATGATTATCGCTTGTATCAAGGAACTATCGTATGGCCCTTAGTCAGAGCGGCTCATAATGGGAACTTAGAACTGATTAAGAATATATTAGCTAACAATCCGAAGTTGGCAAACGTAAAAGACTCTATTTTCGGAAATACAATGCTAATGATGTCAGTTATGAATCAAGACCTTGATTTATTTAATGCATTAATCGATAATGGAGCCATCGTGAATTATCACAATACATTTGGAGGAGAAACTCCATTAATAGAAGCTTGTTCTTATAAGCAATATGATTCCAATTTTGCTAAGAAATTAGTTGAGAATGGAGCTGATATAAATGATACGACTTGCTCTACCAATATACATATTAGCCCATTAATTTTCAAACACTATTTGGTAGTTTTTAAGGACAGTCTTTCTGCGACGACGGCTGGCTTTTTAAAGGTAATGTAGAGCTTTAATCAATTCGCAATCCACATGAAAAAAGCAAGTACCCAGGCATTCTCATATAATATGATGTCGTAGTAGAATATGAGGAACTGCTGATATTCAACCAGTTGTTCTTGTGCAAATGCAAAAGCTCGTCACCCGATAAAGTGAGCTGGAGTCTTTTCATACTGTAAGAAAGCTGAAAGCCAACATTGTTGGATACTCGCTCCAAGCCACTTCCATTGGTCTTGCTGATGGCATATCTTATAGATCCTTTGAAATGGTCATATTTAAAATATGTGTACAAATGCGCCTCGTACTGCTCATTGTCTTGTTCTTTACCAGCGTAACTTGTGTACATACTTTTCTTGTACAAGCCACCAATGTCAAAATTGAATATTGATTTGAACCTTGTCGTAAAGTAGATTTCTCCCTTTGGCACATTCACCTTTGTGTTGAACCTCATACCATTTAATGAACTTGCCACACAGCTATTGGTCCACGCCACTTTCACGTTTGCATCTACCGGCCAGTGTCCTAAGCCCTTGGTTACAACACCATGCAAAGACATCCATTCTTCATTGCCCCCATCCATATAAGTCCGTTTTCTTGTGATTCCATTTTGTGTGGCATCAGCCAATCCGTCTCCCTTTGTTTTGGAATACATGCCCGAAACAAACAGCAACAGATTGCTATAATTATTGATAAGACGATAGTGTATGGAATATGAATCCTTGCTGACAAATGGTGAATGAATGGAAGATGGCATCTGTATCCTGTCGTATGCTATATGTACAGGAAAGTCTGCTATTTTACTAAGTTCTATCTGCGAAGTCTCCCTGCTACCAGTTAAGATAAGTTCGCTCTTGGGACTGAACACTAGTCGAAGCAATGAATTATAGTTGAACCTGACGGAACTGCTTGCGCTCTCAGTTGAACGTTTATATTTATTTCCTGTTAGAGAAGCATTAATTTTGAATCTCAGCAGTCCTGTAGTCTTTTCAAAGATGAGTGAACCGCTTAATTTCTTATATATGCCCTCTGTACTATTGTCATCCAAAGAATAATCCTCCGCATACAATTTGTCCTTGTTGTAGTCATGGCGAAAAGCAAAAGCCATACTATAACCTTCTGGCAAAGACCGTTTTCCACCTGCTTCTAAAGCATATAAATAGTTCTCTGTTGGAAAATATGAACGAATGCCATACAGTCCAGCCTCCTGCACATAGTAAGTAGGCAACAGAAGACTGTCATTAAGAACATTTAATTTCTCTTCTTGCGACTTGCGTCCAAAGGTCATCAAAGCATATAGAGATGTTTTTCCGAATTTGCCAGTGACTTGTACGGATTGTCTTAAATCTTTCTTGTTCAGTTTCTTGCTTTCTTCCAAATCCATGCTATTGTTGCCCCAATATGTCATTTGCTGAGTTTCCGAATAATCGGACAGTTTAGCAAACGTAGAAGAAAGTATCTCCAGTTTGTTTGTCGGTTGCCACTTTATCCTCACATTGGCGGAGCCTGTCTCATTGTCTTCCTCTGTGGAATCGTTGTACTCTGTCTCAAGCGAAGAGGCGAAATAGAAACTGTTGTTTCTGTCAAAGGCATTCATTTTCGCCTTGTTTAGCAAGATTCCTATCTTGATGTCTAATTTGTTGGAAGGTGCATACGCACCATTTAGAATAAGGGCAGAGTTTGCGTTGCGATACACATTGGAAGGAGGTGTCAGCATGGCACTCTCTTCCCCGGAAATTTGCATCTGGCTCACGCCACCTGATGAAAGTCCGCCGAAATTCATGATGCTACCTATGTAATCTTCCAAGGAAAGAATTTCCTTGCCCAAGTTGTTTGATGACAAAGCAGCGGAAAACGAACCTTTCTTACCGATGAGCAAGGAAGTTAACTTGCCTTGATACTTGTTCAATATGCCTCCACCTGCATCTAACTTCGTGGTGAAGCGCAACGATTCTGATGTCTTGATGTTCAAGGCTGTTCTTTGATCACTGTTTCTTAAAGAATTGGCGAGAGTCCCGTCATTCCAATTGCGCAGAATTTCGGCTCCGCTCACCACATCGGCAGGCAAGCCGTTGAGCATCATTCCACTACCTGTGGACATCACGTCATTGCCATTGACAAGGATTTTGTCAATGGCCTTCCCCTCATACTTCACCTTTCCGGTCTCGCTCACTTCCATGCCAGGCAAACGCCGCAAAACATCAGAGACATTCTCCTCCGCACCAATCTTGAAATGGTTAACATCGAAAATTACACTATCCCCTTTGGTTTTTATGCCAGAGTAATTGCCTTTGACCACGACCTCGCCCAACTCTTGCGATTTTGCATGAAGGGTTATCAGGCATGATGACTGCGATGAATCATATTTCATCACAAGACTTTCATACCCTATGCTTTTCACATGCAGCCATGCATGATGTACAGATATAGAACTTAAATGGAAAATGCCCTTGTTGTCAGTCACGGCATATGTCAAGATGGATTGTTTGGCAAGGCTGTCTGGGTAAAGCATGACATTTGCCATAGCTATTGGCTTTCCATTGTCATCAATAACCTTGCCGGACACTCGCTCTTGGGCAAATGAAAACATACAACTACACAATAAGTATAGTAGTATGCCAATAGTTTTAATATGGAGTTTATGCTTCATTTACATACTAATAATTCTTACCTTGCCTGCTTCTACACCACGAGCTTTAATTTTTTCAGCTTCCAACTTGTTGAATTCTTCCTGTGAGACAACCTTGCCTTTCGTCGGAATCTCAAAATTTGGCGTCTCATTAAGATTGACCATTTCTTGCAACACATACGAATAAGTTGGCGTATCAAGTTGCATCACAATTCCTGGCAGTCCCAAATATCCCAACGGACCTACACCCAATGGTATCTACGTGCAAAACCATGCGGTAACAGGTATGTTACCCGTTGCCGTAGCCTTTGTGCATTCCTTGCCATTTATTGTCTTTTTCTCGTTAGTGAGAGTCCACTCATAAGGTTTGTATTTATCCTTTATGAGGAAGAGTTTGTCAACAATGTACTTCTGTGCAAACACAGAATCCTTTGCCATGTCGATATAAGTATCTCCAGTCAATCCAACGACCTTTATGCCAGTATCACCTCCATTGGAGCCTTCGCTGAAAGAATATTTTCCATCAGCATAAAGCATTGTGAACGTTTTCTTGTCATTCTGGAATTTCTGAATTACCATTTCACGAATGTGCGCATCCTCAATGTTCTTTACAGCATCAGAGATTACATGTGTTGCCGCATAAGTACACTTTACGTTTTGTGATTGAGCAGACACACTGCCCAAGCCAATAATGCTCATTAGAATAACCAATAAATGTTTCATGTTATTTAAGAATTATATATGAGGGAGTGCCAAAGCGAGAGAAACCTTTAAGAATAATAATTCCATTTGATTTACATCTTGGCACTCCCTCACGAATTAACCATTAATCATCAATTGTAATTTCTACTCTCTCGTAATCAAAGCGAGTTCTTCTTTAGAAAGAAGTTCTTTTTTTTGTCCTTAATTTTTCGTTTTAAAATTAAACAAACTATTAACTGCCTAGGAATCTACGTGTTTTAGAAGTTACGCCTTTTTACCCAGACGAGGCTGTATCAACCTTACGCAAAGGTTATTGGAACAATTGCACCAAAAAGAAAGCAAACTGCAATTATTTGTCTCTTTTTATATTCAGAGTGCAAAGGTATAAATACTTTTTGAAACACCGATTGAGCGATGAGCGATTTTCTAAAATCTTTCTATAAATTTGCACTTGCCAATTGAATTCGCGTTCAATTTATAGAAGACAAGGTGCAAACAATGGCTGAATAGCCTCGTCTTTTCTTAAATACTCCATCGCCCATAGTTTTGCACTAAAAAGTCAAAACTATGGGCGATTTCAGTTACTTACACATAACAGGCGTGAATGACCTGCCCGGCTATCATGCCGCAGCAGCGTTCACTACCAAGAGCAGCGAAGTTTTCAAGGAGACGGAGGAGATTTCACCGCGCCATGTGAGCGACAAGGTGAGCTATATGCCTTGGGGAGCGGACGACCAAATGCCGTATGACATTATCAATCTGATTGAGAGTGATGAAACATTGAGCACCTGCCAGATGTTCAATGCGGAGGTGTGCTATGGGAGCGGTTTGGTGTACCAAACTGATGAATGGTGCAAACGGAAAGTGGTGAATGAGGTGGAGGAGTTTTTCCTCGACAATGACATGGCGAGTTATTTCCTCGGTGTTTGCCAGGACTTCAAACACTTTGGCTTTGCAGTGAGTGTGATCATTCTCAATGAACAAGGCAACAAGGTGGTGAGGGTGCTGCGCAAGGAGGCTTGCTATGTGCGCTTTGCGCCTGCAAACAAGGAGGGCGTGATACCACAAGTGTTGTACGCGAATTGGCGCAACTCGGTGCGGGCGGAACAGGTGGAGGTCATTCCACTGCTCAATCCGCAAAGTCCTTGGACGGACTTGCAGGCACAGGTGAAGAAGG
>OHOR01000313.1_pt1 | contig 24329 bp, 20 predicted proteins | sample 1569911 | NCBI WGS metagenome assembly OHOR01 (sample SAMEA3879517, study PRJEB24766) | human gut metagenome | biome: human-associated habitat; feature: feces | place: USA | collected 1985/1987
CGTAATCCTGTTTTAAACTGATACCTTTGAATATTTTCGGATTAAGGGTAGGAGTAGAGTTCTCTTCATTATAGAGTAATTCCTCATATAGTTTCTCGCCAGGTCGCAGACCGGTATAGACGATTTCAATGTCTTTGTCCGGCTGTAAACCTGCCAGTTTTATCATCCGGCATGCCATGTCGGTTATTTTTACGGGTTTGCCCATGTCGAAAATAAAGATATCGTTTCCTTGTCCCATAAAAGCGGCCTCCAGAACTAGCCGGCAAGCTTCGGGGATAGTCATGAAATAGCGAATGATGTCCGGATGCGTGACTGTCACAGGGCCCCCTTCCATTATCTGTTGGCGGAAAAGGGGGATTACACTGCCGTTGCTGCCCAGCACATTGCCGAAACGGGTGGTTATAAAAGAGGTTTTACCAATTATGTTTCCTTCTTGGATAGCACTCCCGAGGCTTTGTACGTACATCTCTGCCAGCCGCTTGGTAGCACCCATCACACTGCTGGGATTTACAGCTTTGTCTGTGGAGATCATGATGAATTTCTTTACGTCATATTTCAGTGCCATATCTGCCATGATGCTTGTACCCAAGACATTGGTACGTACCGCCTCACATGGATATTTTTCCATCATGGGCACATGTTTGTATGCGGCTGCGTGAAAGATGATGTCGGGATGGTAAAGCCTTATCTGTGACTCCACACGGTCACGGTTGCGCACATCACCTATGACAGGCAGGATGGAACGGTCTGGAAATTTTTTCTTCAGCTCCATATCTACTTCGTAAGTGGCGGTTTCTGAAAAATCAAACAGGACGAGCTGCTTCAGGTTGAAGCAACATAACTGCCGGCATAATTCGCTTCCGATACTTCCTGCTGCTCCGGTCACCATGATAACACTTCCGGACAGTTCATTGCGGATATTATCCAAGTCGATGTTTATTTCTTCCCGGCTCAAAAGATCTTCTATCTGTATGTTGCGTAATTGTATCTCACTCCATTGTGTTTGTTCTGTCAAAAATGGTGCAATGCGCAGGCAGATGTGGTTCTCCAGACCGTATTGCACTATTTCTTCATCGTTACGGAGATCTGTGTGGCTTAGAAATAATATACACTTGACTTTTAAGGTGCTGAATAATTTTCGCAGACTATTTTCTTCGTCAATTAAATATATCTGATATCCCACAAGCCGGTATTTCTTGTTTTCGGGTTTTCGGGTGATAAATCCGAAAACATTATAAGGATTGTTTTCACTTCGTAGATAATTAGCCAGACTGATTCCCCTTTCGGAGATACCATATATTAAAGTTGCTTGTCTAGGTTTTTTTAAAAGCTGTAATAAATGATAGTAGAAATTGACGGTTAATATCCGTGTACACATGAGCAGGAAAACGGAACTGATAAAATCCGTTATAATGATGGAATAGATGAACAATCCGATATAGTCCAGTGTTATATAGGCAAACAAAATGAAAGTGAGAGCTTTCAGCAGCATGGCGTAAATGATACGCGTCAGTTCTACTAAAGTGGAATAACGTATAATTCCCTCGTAGGTTTTGCAAATACCAGTCCATACAATACTGGAAATGACCGCTATCAACAGAACATATCGTTGCTGGTTAAAATTGATGTTGATATTAATCAGATAGTGGGAAAATAGAAAAATAGAAAATGAGGATATGACAGATAAAAAACTATCTATACACCATATTATATAGGGATGAATATATTCTATCTGTAAGAATTTATTTCGCATTTTGTTTTGTTTTTTACAGAGCGAACGTACTGTCGTTAAGGCATTTTTTTCAAAAAGGATTGCGGAATATAAGAGATGGCTACAGCGCATACACCATGAATTGCTATAATTAGCCGGTGGTTCTTTTTAATGCGGCAGATATATCCTTCCGCACCTTTGAACGCTCCGTCAATGACCTTTACGCGGTCTCCTTGATAAAATTTAGGATTGTCTGTATCAAAATATTCCATGCCTTTCTCACCCGATGAGGTAACGAGCATGAAGATGTTCATCTCCTTCTCGGGAATGACTAAAGGAACTTTTTTGAAATCAATTTGTCGGGTATAGAGAATTACCTTGTCTATAAAGATATTCTGTATTTCTTTCGCTATGTAAGTTTCTGAATGGAAGAAAAGTAATGAATTGATGACTGGCTTACGTACATTTTTTTTTGTTCCGTCTTGCTTGAGAACCTTTACGGTTTCGCAAGGGATGTAACATTCAATGTTTTTTTTCAAAAGAACTTCTTCAATGGCAAAGACCTTATTATAGAATACTTTTAATGCAAACCAATGCTTTTTCGGATTATTACTTGATGTCATTTTTTATCTTTACTACTTTATAAAATAGAAGGATATATCTTCCATTCCTGCATATTATAAAATATACAGCAATCAGAGTTAAACTAACCTTTTCAATCGTTTGAAATTCTAGTATGCAGCGTTTTTCCTGATCCAAGAAAAACAATCTGTAACTCCAAATTTATACTGTCTCTAAGTAAGAGATGGTATTATGTTGTAATATAAAGATAATCAGCATGATAGAATATGTCTACCAAGCTGATTATTCTAACTTCTGAAACTTGTTTTTCACTCCTTCGTCTTTTATCTTTAACAACTTCTTTTTTTATTTTTATTTTGTAATGTTATTGTATTTAACAAAACCTCTATCATACTATCGTAAAGTATTAAATATTAGACATAAGCATAATTGTTTTATGTATATAGATAAAAAAAATGTTATCCATTTTGTTAATCAATAAAAAATAAGTATCTTTGCATTGAATTAGTACCGTCTCTTACTTAGAACTACTGTTTTATCGAGTCAATAATGGTTTTATTTACTTCGTCTATAACTGAATTTTCTATCTTGGTCAAGTAAATCAGTGTCGTCCTTTCCGAGCTGTGTCCCATGCCTGCGCTGATGATTGATAAAGGCACATTTTTATTACGTGCGGTCGTTGCCCAAGTATGGCGCGGAGTATAGGAGGATAAGTTAATATTAGGCTCTAAAAAATTGGAAAGGCGTTTCAGTTGGCGATTATAGTAATTGAGCGCGATTTCATATTGTGAGTAGGCTTTATTCCCATCTTCCGTGTTTAATATCGGGAACACGTATGGTGAGTCTTTTTTTTCATACCGGTTGATTATATTTTGTAGTTTGGTTTCAATTTTGATCGTTAATTCTTGACCGGTTTTATGTCTGACGTAGGTAATATACCCATTCTGTATGTTTGATTTCTTTAAAAAGACGATATCTACAAAAGCCATTCCACGAGTATAAAAACTGAAAATGAACAAATCTCGTGCAAATTGTAGAGCCTTGGATTTTTTTAGGTCTATAGAGAGAAGCTGAGAGATAACCGTTTCTGTAACAGCACGTTTTCGGGTTTTGTCCACCCCTGTATAGACGTTCTTGAATGGAAAGGTTTGCTCTACGATTTTTTGGGTTACCGCTTTGTTATATACAGAACGGAATATGCGCATGTAGAACGAGATGGTGTTTCGTACGACACCTCGTTGAATTAAAAAGGTATTATAACTTTCCACAAATTGTTCGGTTACAATATTGAACGTTGAATCTGTGTTTTTCATAAATGCTTTCAGACTTTTTAAGGTCTTGTTGTAATTACGAGCGGTTCCTCGTCGATTGTCGTTTTTTAGTTTTTGAATTTGTTTGGTGAAAAAATCAGTAATAGTGTAATCCGAGTTTGTCTGATGGAATTTTTCTATAATTTCGTTGACTGTATAGTTTGCGCATTCGGTATCCATTTTGCAGATGATTTTTTTCAGCCGATCTAAATCCCTGTCTATTTTACATTGGAGTAAATATGAGGTTGAGTCTGTGAAAATGATTTGCGTATTGTTGCTATCCCAATTTTTGGGATGAAGATGTATCTTCGTAGTGATCTGTTTGACTTGACGAAGATGTGTCAATTGATAATAGATAGTTCCGGCTTTTCCGGGAACAGTTGACGGACGTAATTTTACTTTTACAGTTGCCATATTTTTTAACGATTTTATTTATGCAATTCATTTATTATTGAATAATACTTGAATATACTATTTTGTCTCATTTTCTGTTACTAAGATTGATAATCATGTCTTCCTTGGAGTCGAGTTTGTAGAATATGAGGAATAGGATATACTTACCTTCTTTTTATTTAATTTCTACTTTATCGTAATTTGTCTTGCAGAAGAACTTTAAGGTATTGAACCATTCTCGAATCTAGTATGTTCATCAGATACAGTGCAATTTGACTTATATAAAAAAACTAATATACGATCATATACGTTGCTAACGTACAGCCCGCACAATAGAGACGTTGCAAACTGGATATGGAAATGTTGTATTTTTAATAATACTATCAGTTGAAGCTTGTGAAAATTCATTCATTATTTATATTTCATTGCTTGATGATATAGAAGTCGTCTGGGGAAAGTTTTTCGAATAAAGAGTTGTATTGGTCTAGTTTTTGAAGTTTCCAAATATAGGTTGTTCATGGTCTGCTTTCGTTTTTATTGAAAAATTCTTGTTGCATCTATTGGAAAAGCTTTATCTTTATCGCATTGTAATAAAACAAAGTTTGACTGATTGTTCTCAAAGATGGGATATCTATTCTTTTTCGTTGGGAGTACGGTTGGGCTTTTAAAAAAGAGTTATATTTGTACTACTCATTACCGAAACTATGGCAAAGAATAATTTACTAAGTGAGCAACTTGCTTATATTGGTGTCAGTTGTACCCCTACGCATCTGCATTTGTGCAGTTATAATGCTGAAAGTATTTGTATGAAGGATGGGAAAGATATAGATAGTTTAATCCCTTATTTGAATAAGAATGCTATAAACTGGATACAAATTCATGGTTTTCAGAATACGGAGGTCATACAGCATGTCTGTCAGAATTTTAATGTCGACTTTTTGACGATACAAGATATTTTGAACTCCGACCATCAGACTAAGATAGAACAGCATGATACATATAATGTAGTGATTTTGAAGTTACTTTTTTCTAATGATGATGGCTATGTACCACAACAAATAGCCATTGTGCAAGGTGGAAATTATCTGTTGACTTTTATGGAAAAGGAAACAGACTTTCTGAATGATATAAATACGGCATTGGAAAAGAATGTGTTGAAAATACGTAACCGGCAGTCTGATTTCCTGCTCAGTGTTATTCTAAACAGTGTGATGGCCAGCTTTATATCCATCATTTCGGAATTGGAAGACGGATTAGAGGATTTAGAAGAGCAATTGCTTTCGCCGGAACAGGCTGATATGCTCGGTATTGAAAATATACAGCAATACCGCCGTAATTTTCGTGTAATAAAGAAATGTATTTTACCATTAAAGGAGGAAATCAGCAAGTTGTTGCATCCGATCGATAATGATTTGTTGCACAAAGCAAGCCGTCCTTTCTTTAATGATGTCAATGATCATTTGCAGTTTGTATTGCAAACTTTAGATGGTTGCCGTGACATGATTTCAGCTTTGGTAGATATTTACCTTTCCAATAATGACCGACGGATGAACAGCATCATGAAACAGTTGACTGTTGTTTCTACTATATTTATTCCGTTGACTTTTCTGGCAGGAATCTGGGGAATGAATTTCCAATGGATGCCTGAACTGGGATGGCGGTATGGCTATGTATTTGCATGGACATTGATGTTGATACTAGTAGCAGTTATCTACTTCTATTTTAAGCGTAAAAAATGGTATTGATGGGAGAGGATGGATGGGATTTACTTAAATGTGAATCCCATATTCATGTTTTACTTCATTCATTACAAAGGTGCTTTCCAGTGAACCCAAACTGTCAATCGTACCCAAGACATTGAGGATAAATTCCTGATAATACTTCATATTAGGGGAGTGTATTTTAAGCAAATAGTCATAACTGCCTGATATGTTGTAGCACTCTGTTACTTCAGGGATATCCTGAATTATCCGTGTAAATTCCGCAGCAATGTCCCGGTTCAGTCTTCTTAGCTTGACACTGCAAAATACCACGAAGCCTTGGTTTAGTTTCTCTGCGTCCAATACAGCGATATATTTTTTTATATATCCTCCATTTTCCAATCGTTTGAGGCGTTCGAACACCGGAGTGGAGGAAAGGCTTACCCGTGCAGCCAGTTCTTTGGTGGTCAGTCGGGCATTTTCTTGCAAGGTACGTAGTATCTGCAAATCTACTTTGTCAAGTTTCTCTAAAGTACTCATAGAATAATATTCTTTCAAGAGGTTGATATTATTTTCATATCTGTCAATACAAATATATTGCATTTATCTTAGATTCCGGAGAATTTTTCGGGAAATGTAGTACAGGATTATATTCTTTTTTTGCCGGAGAATGCAAGAAAAGGGCAGAATGATTTTATCTCTCAAAAATACTTTTTATCTTTGCAGTTGCTATGACAAAGTATATATATCTTTTTTATATCTTGTTAGGTGTATGCCTGTTGGCGGGCTTTGGTTCCGCATTTGATAGCGGACAGGAGCACGATGTAGTTCGTACAGTTGGTTTGGAAAACAGTGCGGTGGCGCTGTGCAACATATCTGAAAGCAATAACGGGCAGGAAAAAAAAGAGATAAATAATGAAAGCTACCATTTTTATAAAGTCGGTATCGGCGGTGCAGCTACCTCTTTTTCTTTTCGCACCTTGTGCTCTTCTAAAATTCTGCGAACTCATTCCTCTGCTTCCGTCATAGCCAAGTTGGCCAGATTCTTGAAAGTACTTCTTCCTGAAGAAAAGCAAATTTCTTTTTCACCTATTCTTTATTTTACTCAATATTCCAGTGAATACTATATTTATCAGTTGAGGCGTATTCTTATTTAGCTTATTTTTCTTCTCGGCAAGGTCTGTTTTTTATATCTTACATTTTTTTGTTTTTATATTTTCATAATGGGAACTGGGGTGGATGCTTGTTCCTTTTATGAATGGTGTTATATGTTAATGTATTAATAACTAATGTATAATGGAATTTTTATTGGACTTTATACTTCACATTGACCAATATATGATAGATATTGTTCAAGAATATCATACTTGGGCTTATGTCATACTGTTTATAATCATTTTTTGCGAAACGGGATTGGTTGTCACTCCATTCCTCCCCGGAGATTCTTTGCTTTTTGTCGCGGGAGCTATTTCGGCTTTGCCCGATATGCCTTTGGAAGTTAATATTCTCGCTTTGGTTTTATTTATTTCGGCTGTGCTGGGCGATTCCTGTAATTATATGATAGGACACTTTTTTGGAAATAAACTTTTCAATAATCCCGATTCCCGTATATTTAAGCAAAGTCATTTGGAAAAAACACATGAATTTTATAAAAAATACGGAGGAAAGACCATCATTCTTGCCCGTTTTGTACCTATAGTCCGTACATTTGCTCCTTTTGTAGCAGGTATGGGCAAAATGCATTATTATTATTTTATGGTGTATAATCTGATAGGGGGAGCTTTGTGGGTTGGTATTTTCTGTTATGCCGGTTATTTTTTCGGTGATCTTCCATTTGTACAGAAAAATCTGAAATTGCTGATTGTGGCTATTATTGTCGTTTCTATATTGCCTGCCGTTATAGAAGTAGGCAGGAATAAGTGGAAAACTCGCCATTACTAAAATCAAACATATCAAAAACAATTTATTCAAATTACATTTATGAAAAATTCTTTTTTTAGTCGATTTACACCTCAAGAACCTAAGTTTTTCCCTATGTTGAAACGTTTGTCTGAAATCCTGACCTCATCATCGGATTTATTGGTAGAAAGCATGCAGCATGATAAGCCGGAAGAGAGAGAAGACTATTACAAACGCATCAAAGATATGGAACGTGAAGGTGACAAGCAGACTCATTTAATTTTTGACGAATTGGGAAAAACTTTCATAACCCCTTTTGATCGTGAGGATATTCACGATTTGGCATCAACTATGGATGATGTAATAGATGGGATTAACAGTTGCGCCAAACGTATCACGATCTATAATCCCCATCCCATTGCTAATAGTGGAAAAGAGTTGAGTTTGTTGATACAGCAAGCGGCTGTTTATATAAGTAAGGCAATGGACGAATTGGAAATTTTCCGTAAAAAGCCTACTGAATTAAGAGCATGTTGTACAAAATTGCATGACATAGAGAATCAGGCGGATGATGTATATGAACTCTTTGTTAAGAAACTATTTGAGGAAGAAAAGGATTGCATAGAACTGATTAAGATCAAGGAGATAATGCATGAATTGGAGAAAACGACCGATGCGGCAGAACGGGTAGGAAAAATCTTGAGAAACCTGATTGTGAAATACGCATAAAAGCAGAAGGTACAATATGGAATTATTAGTGATTATTATTACGTTGGCTTTGATTTTTGACTATATTAACGGATTTCATGATGCAGCCAATTCAATAGCCACCATTGTGTCAACCAAGGTTCTTACTCCGTTCCAAGCGGTGATATGGGCGGCATTTTTTAATTTTGTTGCATTCTTTATTGCTAAATGTATAATCGGAGGGTTCGGAATAGCCAATACTGTATCCAAGACAGTAGTGGAACAGTATATTTCCTTGCCGATTATTCTTTCGGGGGTTATTGCAGCTATTGTCTGGAATCTGTTTACATGGTGGAAGGGGATTCCTTCTTCTTCTTCGCATACGCTGATCGGAGGTTTTGCCGGTGCTGCTATTATGGCTCATGGTTTTGATGCCATTCAGCTCAATATTATTTTGAAGATTGCTGTTTTTATCTTTTTGGCACCATTTATAGGGATGGTTGTTGCTTTTGGATTTACGTTGCTTGTCCTTCACATTTGTCGTCGTGCACATCCGAATACGGCTGAGATGTGGTTTAAGAAATTGCAGCTTGTTTCTTCGGCTTTGTTCAGTATAGGGCATGGACTGAATGATTCCCAGAAGGTAATGGGTATTATTGCTGCTGCCCTGATCGCTGCTCATTCGGAAGGGTTAGGAATGGGAATAAATAGTATCAATGATTTGCCGGATTGGGTGGCATTTTCTTGTTTTACTGCCATTTCTTTAGGAACGATGTCAGGCGGATGGAAGATTGTGAAAACCATGGGAACTAAGATTACCAAAGTAACTCCTTTGGAGGGAGTTGTTGCGGAAACTGCTGGCGCATTTACATTGTATCTGACAGAATATTTGAAAATACCTGTAAGTACAACCCACACCATTACAGGAGCTATTATCGGAGTGGGTGCTACTAAGCGTCTTTCAGCCGTCCGATGGGGAATAACAAGAAGCCTGATGACGGCTTGGGTGTTGACTATTCCTGTCAGTGGAATATTGGCCGCTGTTATTTACGGAGTGGTTACTCTTTTTTAGAATGACCGGATTGTAGGCTGTTCTAGAAAATAAAGATCTGTCGTGACCGAGGTGACTGGGAAGTTACCTCGGTTTTGTATACATACCCATTTGTAGGTAAAAAGTGGATGAAACTAATAATAAATATAAAATGTTATTGTGAGTTTGTTATTTGTTTCTATTTTTGTAGTGGTCTTACTGAACACAAAAATGAGAGAAAACGCAAAAGGCAGGATTTTTATAGCATGGCTGTTGTTAATGACGCTTATGCCATTTTTCATGGTGAAGACTTTTCACCACCATGAAGAAGATGCCGTTTGCCATTCTGATAGTGGGAATTCTCATGATTCCTCTCATCAGTGTCCCGTGTGCAATTTCACACTTTCACCTTTTACACAAGTTGAAACATTACAACTTCATATTGTTCTTCCGGTTTTTGATTATCAGCCGAAAATAACAGTGGATAAGGTTTGCCAGGTTAAATCTTATCCTTATTATCTGCGTGCACCTCCCGTTTGCTGATTCACATAGTATCTTTTATTTATTCACAACATCAAATGATTGTAATTTATGCGTATCAGATATGTTTCGGGTACGCTGGGAATGTTTTTTACCTTGTTTTCAAATGCACAGGTAGTTTCTGATACGATTAAAAGTGTGGATTTATCCGAAGTGGTGGTGACTGGATCTTACCGACATGCTCAGGAGAAAAAGACTACCCTGACACTCGAGTTGTTTCAGAAAGATTATTTGAACCGGCATTTTACCGGTAATTTGGTACAGACTTTGAAAAATGTTCCCGGTGTACACTCGATGGATATTGGTGCGGGATTCTCCAAACCTATGATTCGTGGTTTGGGATTCAACCGTATTGCCGTATCCGAAAATGGAATAAAACAAGAGGGGCAACAATGGGGGGCCGACCATGGACTGGAAATTGATGCTTTTAATGTAGACGAGGTACGGATTCTGAAAGGTCCGTCTTCACTGCTCTACGGCAGTGATGCGATGGGAGGTGTCATCGAAATCCTTCCTTTGCTTCCACAAAAAGAGAACCGATTTTTTGGTGAGGCTGCCTTATTGGGAAAATCAGTGAACGGCACTGTGGGCGGTTCACTGATGCTAGGTATTGAGAAGAATGCATGGCTGGTCAGAGTACGTTTTTCAGAACAGCACTATGGAGATTATCATGTACCGGTCGATACCATTGTATATCTTACCCAGTTGGTGCCTGTTTACGGTCGTAAGCTGAAAAACACCGCTGGGTTCGAGCGCAATGTTTCTGTCATGGGAGATTATAGAAAGAAGTTTTATCAGATGAATATTGCTGTGAGCAATGTTTATCAGAAGATGGGCTTCTTTCCCGGTGCTCATGGCATTCCTGATATTTCCCGTTTGGAGGATGATGAGAACAGCCGTAATATTGAATTGCCTTATAGCAAAGTGAACCATCTTAAAGTAACCACGCATCAACAGTATCTTTGGAATGGGATACAACTTTCAGGTGATTTCGGCTATCAGTTCAATCATCGGGAGGAATGGAGTGCTTTCCATACCCATTATGACACTCAGGTGATGCCTGCAAAGGATCCGGATAGGGAACTGGTGTTCAAACTGCATACATTCAGCTCCTCTCTGAAGCTGCGGTTGTCCAGCTCTTCTTCCTGGGAGCATATGGCAGGGTGGAATATGCAGATACAGAAAAATGCGATTGGCGGATATTCTTTTCTGCTACCGGAATACAAGCGTTTTACTACCGGAGCTTTTTGGCTGACGACTTTCCGATTGGATAATCAGTTGTCTGTAACTGGTGGGATACGTTATGATCGGGGAAGGATTGATATAGCGGCATTCGAAGATCCTTATTTGGTGGAGTATCTGCACAGACAGGGATATGAAGAAGAGGTAATACAGGCATATCGTTGGCGAAGTTATCCGGTGGACAGGGCTTATGGTAATTATTCCTGTTCGGCGGGAGTAGTGTGGACACCCGCTGCCGGTCATCTTCTGAAGATGAATGTGGGACGTAGCTTCCGTTTGCCGGGAGTCAATGAATTAGCATCCAACGGAGTGCATCACGGAACTTTCCGTCATGAAAAAGGGGATACCACTCTTTCTTCGGAACAAGGATGGCAGATTGATGCTTCCTATACCTTGGCTTATAAAAAAATGGAACTGGTTGTTTCATCTTTTGCCAGTTGGTTTGATAATTATATTTATTTGCGCCCTATGGGAGAATGGTCTGTATTGCCCCATGCTGGACAGATTTATCAATATAGTGGCGCACGTGCTTTGTTCATGGGTGGTGAGATAAATTTCAATATGGATTTTCTACGCCATTTTAATTATCGTTTAGTCGGTGAGTATGTCTATACTTATAATCGTGACGAACATACGGCTTTAAGTTTTTCACCTCCTGTATCCATGCGTAATATTCTGACATGGAATAAAAAGGATTTTCAGTTGTATGCTGAACTTCAAAGTATAGCTTCGCAGAACCGTATAGCGAGGAATGAAGACCGCACACCCGGAGCTTGTTTGATTCATCTGGGTGGAAGTATTCATATACCTATGGCCAAGGCGGATATTGAAATATCTTTGGGCATTCGTAATTTGTCGGATGTGAAATATTACAATCATTTGAGTTTTTATAGGAAAGTGGAAATCCCTGAACCGGGAAGAAGCTTTCAGATTTCGATTAAAGTACCATTTAAACAATTATTAAAATGAAAACAAAATTTTATTTTCTTGTAATCAGCCTTTTGGCTATATGCTCTGTTTGTCTGCCTGCGTGTGATAATGATGAAAAAGGGGATGTAACAAAGCCCGTGATCGATTTGATAGAACCCGAAGAGGGAGCGGTGTTGAAAATTGGTAATGGGAAAGGGGTACATTTTGAAATGAATCTGTCAGATGATGTGATGTTGAGATCGTATAAAATCAATATTCATAATAATTTTGACCACCACGGACATGATTCCCGGGCAGCCGGAGAGAAAAACACAGCTTTTACTTTTGACAAGGTATATGATGTTTCCGGTTTGAAGAATACAAAAGTACATCATCATGATATTGTTATTCCGGCCGATGCTGCTCCCGGAGATTATCATCTGATGGTATGGTGTACCGATGCGGCGGGCAATCAGACAGAAGTGGCTCGTAATATTGTCTTGAGTGCGGACGGAGGTACTGAAACGGAACATGATCATGAGTGATTTTTTGTATTAATCGTATTGTGTGTATTAATTGTCTGGTGGCGGTCGATGTGAATCGGCCGTCACTTTATTTTGTTAGATGTCGCCAAAGAATAATTTTCTTCCAGGAGGTAATAATCCGTTTGTAAATAGAATATTTGTTCTATAAATAGTGATAATTGTAGCTCTATTTTCTTTATTTTTAGTATATCTTGTTTGATATAACTGCCTTTAATACCTTTGCAACAGGTAAAAACAGAAATATATAACTTTAAAAAGATAAAGATTATGGCTACAAAAAAATTACATTTCGAAACATTACAACTTCACGTAGGACAGGAACAGCCAGACCCGGCTACGGATGCTCGTGCAGTTCCTATTTATCAGACTACATCTTATGTATTTCATAACTCGGCACATGCAGCCGCACGTTTTGGTTTACAAGATCCGGGTAATATTTATGGGCGTCTGACTAATTCCACTCAAGCTGTTTTTGAACAGCGTGTGGCTGCATTGGAAGGGGGAGTGGCAGGACTTGCGGTAGCTTCCGGGGCTGCTGCCATTACTTATGCGTTTCAGAACATTACTCGTGCAGGTGATCATGTTGTAGCTGCAAAGACTATTTACGGAGGTACTTATAACCTGCTGGCGCATACGTTGCCGACTTATGGTGTGACTGCTACATTTGTGGACCCTGGTGATCTTTCTAATTTTGAGAAAGCTATTCAGGAGAATACAAAGGCGGTGTTTATCGAGACTTTGGGGAATCCTAATTCGAATATTATAGATATAGAGGCTGTGGCGGAAATAGCACATCGCCATCACATACCTTTGATTATTGATAACACTTTTGGTACTCCTTATCTGATTCGTCCCATCGAGCACGGAGCAGATATTGTGGTACATTCCGCTACAAAATTTATTGGTGGCCATGGAACTTCACTGGGTGGCGTGATTGTTGATTCAGGTAAATTTGACTGGGTGGCATCAGGTAAATTCCCTCAACTGACAGAACCGGATCCTTGCTATCATGGGGTGCGTTTTGTAGAGGCGGCAGGTCCGGCTGCTTATGCTGTCCGTATTCGTGCTATTTTATTGCGTGATACCGGTGCAACTATCAGTCCGTTTAATGCTTTTATTCTGTTGCAGGGATTGGAGACACTTTCATTGCGTGTGGAACGTCATGTAGAGAATGCGTTGAAAGTGGTGGAGCATTTGAAAAATCATCCGAAGATCAAGAAAGTAAATCACCCTTCCTTGCCGGAACATCCTGACCATGCTCTGTATCAGCGTTATTTCCCCAATGGAGCTAGTTCTATTTTCACTATCGAAGTGAAAGGTGGTCAGGAAGAAGCACATCGTTTCATCGATAGTTTGGAAATCTTTTCTTTATTGGCCAATGTCGCCGATGTGAAGTCATTGGTTATCCATCCTGCCAGTACCACTCACTCCCAGTTGAATGCGGAAGAATTGGCGGAACAGGGTATTTATCCGGGGACAGTGCGTTTATCAATAGGTACGGAACATATAGATGATTTGCTGGCCGATTTGGATCAGGCATTAGCTGGAATTTAATAAGATATACTATATATAGAATAAGGAATATTACTACAATATAAAATCAATATATGGATAAGAAGTGTATGCCGGAGGTTTGTGTAAAGATACATTATACATGCTTCTGGCATTACTTTATTTTTACTGATAAAAAAGGATAGATCATTAATCCAAATAGGATTCTTTTTTGTTATTAAAAAAAGAGTCTTTGCGGAAGTGGGATTTCAAAGGCTTAATTTAAAGAGTTTATGGATACCGTTTCTTTAACTTAAATACAATGGTTATGAATCTAGTCCTTGCTATTATTCCGGTATTGTTATTGATTATCCTGATGGCGTTTTTTAAAATGTCCGGTGACAAAAGTAGTGTGATTTCCCTTGTCGTTACTATGCTGATTGCTTTTTTCGGCTTTCATTTTCCGGTAAACGATTTGCTGTCTTCTTTTCTGTATGGTGCATTGAAAGCTGTTTCTCCTATTCTGATTATTATTTTGATGGCGATATTCAGCTATAATGTTTTATTGAAGACTGAAAAAATGGAGATTATCAAGCAACAGTTTTCTTCTATTTCTACCGATAAAAGTATTCAGGTATTGCTGTTGACATGGGGATTTGGCGGCTTGCTTGAAGCTATGGCAGGATTTGGTACGGCAGTGGCTATACCGGCGGCGATTCTTGTCAGTCTCGGATTCAAACCGGTCTTTTCGGCAACAGTCAGTTTGATTGCCAATAGTGTGGCTACTGCTTTTGGGGCTATTGGTACACCGGTCTTGGTATTGGCGAAAGAAACGAATCTGGATGTATTGGTGCTAAGCGCCAATGTCGTGTTGCAGCTTTCGGTACTGATGTTTCTCATTCCTTTCGTATTGCTGTTCCTGACCGATTCGAAATTAAAATCCTTACCTAAAAATATTTTCCTGTCTTTGTTGGTCGGTGGTGTCTCATTAGGCAGCCAGTATATTGCCGCCCGCTATATGGGGGCGGAGTCTCCGGCTATTATTGGAAGTATTTTATCTATCATTGTTATTGTAGCCTATGGCAAACTGACTGCTTCTAAAGAGGAAAAAGCAAGGAAAAGCACATTGAAAGGGCTAGAGGTACTGAACGCGTGGAGTATCTATCTTCTTATCTTGTTCTTGATTGTTCTGACTAGTCCGTTGTTTCCCGGTTTACGTACAACACTTGAAAATAATTGGGTGACCCGTATCAGTCTTCCGATTAATGATTCAACTATGAATTATACGGTTTCTTGGCTGACCCATGCGGGAGTTTTACTTTTTGTAGGCACGTTTGTCGGCGGGCTGATACAGGGAGCCAAGATATGGGAGCTGTTTGCTGTACTCTGGAATACGGTAAAGCAGTTAAAGAAAACTTTTATCACGGTAATTTGTCTGGTGAGTTTGTCCACTATCATGGATACGGCAGGTATGATTTCAGTTATAGCCACTGCTTTGGCAGTTGCTACAGGAAGTCTTTATCCGTTGTTTGCCCCTGTTATAGGTTGCCTGGGTACCTTTATTACGGGCAGTGACACTTCTTCAAATATTTTGTTCGGCAAATTACAGGCTAATGTGGCCGGGCATATTCAAGTAAGTCCCGACTGGTTGTCGGCAGCCAATACGGTGGGGGCGACAGGTGGAAAAATAATTTCTCCGCAAAGTATCGCTATTGCCACTTCTGCCGGAAACCAACAGGGAAAAGAAGGAGAAATCCTAAAATCCGCCATTCCATATGCATTGGCGTATGTGTTGATAACCGGAGTGATTGTTTATATTTTCAGCTGATAATCGTTTGTAAATTCAAGAGGGCGTTTTAATATTGCCTGTTATGGATTGAAATACCCTGTAAACGAGGATCAACTGTTGAAAAATCGTAAAAAAAGAGATGGATAGGAGATTTATTGCCAAAAAAGAATTTAATTTGAACCGTTTTATAATTTATAAAAAAAAGAACATGAACGAATTAATTGCTAAAATCAAAGAATTGAACGAAGCTTTTATGTCTGATGCAGCATTGCAGATTGAAAAAGGTAACAAAGCTGCAGGAACACGCGCACGTAAAGCATCATTGGAATTGGAAAAACTGATGAAAGAATTTAGAAAAGCATCTTTGGAAGCTTCTAAATAATCCTTCATTCGTCTTTTAAAGATTTTTATAAGCCATCCTTCGGGGTGGCTTTCTTATTTTCTACCAGGTTTTGCTTTTATTTCGGGGGATAATTGATATTTTTGTATTTTTATTGGTGGGTGGTTAACCTAAAGGAGAAGGGATGTTTATGAAGAATATGTGTCTATTGCCTGTATGGGCGGTTTTATTGATTATAGCAGGGACTTTCTTTTCTTGTGAAAAGAAGAAGGATATGGCTATATACCGTCAGGCGGATTCTTTGAACTTGCTTTCTTATCGTATGCGCTATAAAAATTTGGACACAGCGTGTAAAGCGGCGCATGACGCCTACAAACTGGCGGATGGATTCCCCTCCCTGCGTGCCGGGGCATTGAATAATCAGGGTTTCTGCGCCTTTATCCACATGGACTTTGAAAAAGCCGAAGATCTTTTTCTTCGCGTATATGAGGAATCAAACAATGAATTGGAATGTTTGATAGCAGATATCGGTATGATGAAAATTTGTCAGCGTACCGCCATGAACAAGGAGTTCTATGATTATCGTAACAGTGCGTTACGGCGTATGAAGCGTATCAGTGATGACCGTTCTGCTATAACCGATCCCGGAGAGCTGGAGCGGCTTAATTATGCCCGTTCCGAGTTTTTCATTGCTTCTGCCATCTATTACTATTATTTGCAGCAGGAACAGCAGTCTTTGGAGGCGATTAATGAAATAAAAGTAGACGAGGCGCTGGAAAGTGATACTGCCCAATTGCTCTATTATTATTATATGAAAGGGTCTGGCGGTATGTATGAAGCGGATACACCGCAGGATGTGGTATTGGGTGAGTTTAACTATCTGATAGAATGTCTGGGTATCAGCAGGGAATACGGGTATGTCTATTTCGAGGCGAATGCATCTCAGGCAATGGCAGAATTGCTGAAAGAGAGGAAAAATTTCGATTTGATAATGGAAAGGCGTCCCAATGTGATGCGTGCCATCAATAACGAGGACTTGTCGTGGGAGGAATTGACCATGCGTTTTGCCTGGCAGGCTTTGGATTTGTTCAAAAAATATGGAGATTTGTATCAGATTTCGGGTACATACCGCACTTTGGCGTCGTGCAGCAACGAGCAAGGCAGGTATGAAGACGCGCTGCATTACTTGTCGGAAGCATTGGGGTACGTCAATCGGCATCACGAGAAATATTACCATTGTACGGATACCATGGACAGGCTACGTCCGTATGTTCCCATGGCTACCACTTCCATTGAACTGGAATGGATTAATGACGATGGTATAAAAAGTGTTCCCGAATGGATTGCCCGTTTCCGTGAACAATTGAGTGTAACATATGCAGCGTTAGGAATGAAACCCCAGTCGGATTATAATCGTAATATTTATCTGGATATTTTGGACTACACCCGCCAGGACAAAGAATTGGAGAGTCGTTATAATGCGTTGGAGAAGGAATCGGAAGCCTTGAACGGACTTCTGGTGGTAGTGGTGATTGGTATCGTTGTCCTTATCATTCTATTTTGGATATTGAATAAAAGATGGCGTGTGCGGAATGCTCTTTATATTGATAAGTTGAAACGTACTTTGGAAATATGCCGTAAGATAACGGCTTCCGTACCCATTGATGCGGGGGAGATAGAGGATGTGACAAAAGCGGTAGTTGCCTCGGTGAAAGAGGATATCCTTTCGTTGGTGGGAGCGACGGACTTCCGTATTGTGGCTGAAAATGGAGAGGGGAATGAGGTGCCGGGGCAAGGGATTTGTACAAGTTTTATCTTGAATATTCCGGGCAGGGAACAACCTTTGGGCGAGGTGCACCTGTATTCGGAGCACAAAATGAAGAAAGATGATAAAGCACTGATGAGGGTCATTACACCTTACATTTCGTGGACACTGGAGAATGGACTGGCTTTTATTTCGTTGGGCGATGAACGGAAACGGCTGGAAAAGGAGCAATATGTCCATGAACAGCATTTGGCGGAGAATAAACGGCAGAATCTGGTGAAGAAAGCCTGTCTGTTTATTGTCACAGGCATTATGCCTTATATAGACCGAATCATGAATGAAGTGCATAAACTAACCGCACACAACTACATTCAGAACGAAGAAATAAAAGAAAGCAAATACCGTTATATCGACGAACTGATTACCCGTATCAATGAGTATAATGATATTCTGGCCTTATGGATTAAGATGCGGCAGGGGACACTGAGTTTGAATATAGAGAATTTTGAGTTGAATTCCCTTTTTGATGTACTGGTAAAAGGGCGTAAGACTTTCGAGATGAAACAACAGACTCTGACCATAGAGCCGACTGCCGCCATTGTGAAAGCGGATAAGGCTCTGACGCTTTTCATGATAAATACATTGACGGAAAACGCCCGTAAATATACGCAGCCGGGAGGAAATGTTTCTGTTTATGCGCAGGAAACGGAATCTTACGTGGAGATTTCGGTGAAAGATGACGGTCCGGGACTTTCACAGGAAGATGTGGAGCGTATTCTGAGTGAGAAAGTTTATGATTCGGGTAAAATCGGATTGCAGACCAGCGAAAATGTCAGCGAATTGCAGAAGAATAAAGGTCACGGTTTCGGTTTGATGAATTGCAAAGGCATTATTGATAAATATAAGAAGACCAATGAGATATTCCGGGTCTGCCTGTTCCGGATAGAAAGTGAATTGGGGAAAGGCAGCCGTTTCTATTTCCGTTTGCCCAAAGGAGTGCGCAAAACGTTGATGTTGGTGTTGGTCGCTTTTCTTCCTGTCCTGGCAGGATGTAATGAGGGGAGGGAGAAAGATGGGAAAGCGGAACAGCTCACTGTCAATGATTCCATTCAGCGATATGATAAATTATTGGCTGTTGCGAATGAATATGCATACGATGTTTACAATTGTAACATTGATGGATTATATCAACAGGCATTGTGTTATGCGGACAGTGCTCTATATTGTTTGAATAAGCATTATATTATGTATTCGGGCAGCAAAGGGCCTTTGTTGGAATTGGAAGGAGAGGGGGTAGCAGCGGATTTAGATTGGTTCAACCGGCATTTTGATACCGATTACTATGCCTTGCTGGATGTTCGCAACGAGGCAGCAGTCGCCTTTTTGGCTTTAGGTAATCTGGAGGCTTATCGTTATAACAATAATGCTTATACGGCGCTGTACAAACAGATCAGTGAGGACACCTCATTGGAGCAATATTGCCGCCAGATGCAGCTTTCTGCCAATAATAAGACGGTGGCTATCATTCTTTGTGTGGTTATTTTGTTGGTATTGCTGGTGGGATATTATATTCTGTATTTCCGCCACCGTTTGATTTATCGTTATAACTTGGAACAGGTGTTGGAAATCAACAAGCAGGTGTTTTCGGCCTCTTTGCTTGACGGAAGAGCCGACCGGGATATTGCTGCAAGTCTGGTCAAGGATATGTTTGAAACGGTAAATGAGTTGCTGCCCGTTGATGTGTTGGGCGTAGCGGTTTATAGTGAAGACAACCACAGCTTGAATTATGCTTTTTCACCGGTGGAGGATGAGAATGAAGAAATGCGTGAGATGATGGCTCGTAGTTTTGACGCGAAGACACCTTATTGGCGTGAGAAAGATAGGGTAAAATGTTTGCCCTTGTGGGTGGAAGCAGGTAACGAGAATCGTTGCACGGGTGTGCTGGCATTGAAAATCGCTTTGCCTGTGGAGCGTGAGGACGACCGCTTGATGCTGGAGCTTGTGGCCGGATATGTAGCCATCATTGTATATAATGCAGTGGTACTGATGGCGCAGAAATATCGGGATATAGAAAGTGCGCAGGATGATGCGCGCCGAGCCATACGGGAGGAAAACCAGTTGCATGTGCAAAATCTGGTATTGGACAATTGCTTGTCAACCATTAAGCATGAGACAATCTATTATCCTAACCGGATAAAACAGATTATCGACAGGTTGAACACCCGTCAGGCTGGAGAAAACGAAGCTGTGCAAGTAGAAACGATTGGTGAGTTGATCAGTTATTATAAGGATATATTTACTTTGCTGAGTTCATGCGCCGCACGTCAGTTGGAAGAAATTACTTTCCGCAGAGGTGTTGTGAAAGCCGGCGAACTGGCCGATTATGCGGTACGGTATATAAAACGTGCTGGAAAACGTATGCCGCATCGGGTAGAACTGAGGACGGAGGTGGAACATGTTTCCGTATTGGGAGATGTCATTCAGCTGAAGTTTATGTTGGAGAATTTAATAGATGAAGCGCTATCATACGAGGTGGATGGTATTTTGGAATTGTGTATTTATAAGGATAAGGATTTTGTGCGGTTTGATTTCCGCGATACGCGTCGCGAAAAGTCGCAGGAGGAGTTGAACTTGTTGTTCTACCCGCATCTGTCTCGTATGAAGCAGGGGCAGGAAGGAGTTCTGACCGGTACGGAATACCTTATTTGTAAGCAGGTGATTCGTGACCATGATGAATTTGCCGGAAGACGCGGTTGCCGTATCAATGCGCAGCCTGCCGCTGAAGGAGGGTTCACCGTATGGTTCACCCTGCCTGCCCGTTGAATGTAGAATGTAAAAAAACAATGCATATTATGGAGAATAATAGATTTAAAGTCATCATTGTAGAGGATGTCAAACTGGAATTAAAAGGAACGGAAGAGATATTCAGACACGAAATTCCGAATGCGGAAGTCATCGGAACGGCTATGACTGAGAATGAGTTTTGGGAATTGCTGAAAGTGCAGTTGCCCGATATGGTTTTATTGGACTTGGGCTTGGGGGGATCGACTACCATCGGTGTGGAAATCTGTTCTTCTTTACGGAAGAACTATCCGGATATGAAGGTGCTGATTTTTACTGGTGAGGTATTGAACGAAAAGTTATGGGTGGATGCGCTGAATGCGGGTGCGGATGGTATAATCCTGAAGACGGGAGAGTTGCTGACTGCCACAGATGTACAGGCGGTGATGGATGGCAAGAAACTGGTTTTCAATTATCCCATTCTGGAGAAAATAGTGGCACGTTTCAAGCAGTCGGTGGCTCAGGAACAGCGCAGGCAGGAAGCTGTCATTAATTATGATATTGATGAATATGATGAGCGTTTGCTTCGCCATCTGGCCTTGGGGTATACCAAAGAAATGATTACTAATCTGAAAGGGATGCCTTTCGGGGTCAAATCCATAGAGAAGCGTCAGAATGAATTGATAAACCGTTTGTTCACATTGGATGAAAGAAGTGGTGTCAATGCCTGTCGATTGGTGACCCGTGCTTTCGAGTTGCGGATTCTTGACATTGATAATTTGGAACCGGATGAAGAGTAAATATTATTTTCCTCATACCGCTACTGTGTTTTTTCTGCTGACGGTAGCTGTAGCCTTGTTCTCATGGATAGGAAGTATTTATGGGCTGGGGAAGGTGCAAAGCCTGCTCAGTCCCGAAGGAATCCGGTGGGAATTGAGGCATGCTATGGGGAATTTTGTCCAGACACCGGCATTGGGCATAGTAATGATGCTTTTTTTAGGGTTCGGCATTACGGTTCATTCCGGGGTATGGGGTACGTTGGGGAGGATAGTGAAAAGAGGAAAGCCCATTTCCCGTAAGGAAAAACGTGCGTTGATATTGGCAGGTTGTATACTGCTTGTTTATATCATAATGATTATTTGCACCACTTTTGCTCCATGGACTATGTTGCGTAGCGTGACGGGATCTCTCACGAACTCTCCGTTTCAAAAAGGGATTTATTATCTCATTTCGTTTGGTGTGGGATTGTCGGGTATGGCTTTCGGTTATGCATCGGGACGTTTTCGGGATGATAAGGATATAATAAAAGGTATGTCCTGTCTCTTTTCTCGTTTTGCCGATTACTTTGTGGCGCTTTTTTTTATAGTTCAGTTCTTTTCTTCATTGATGTATACGAATTTGGTGGAATGGGTTGGAATAGAGTCATATATAGTGTCTTACGCTTTCCATATTTGTTGCTATTTACCTTTTGCTTGGATGCTGAATAGAAAAAAAATAGATTGTTAATGCAAAAAAGTTGCGGATTCTTTTGGTAATTTCAATAAAAACCGTACCTTTGCACTCGCAATTAAGGATGGTTCCGTAGCTCAGCTGGATAGAGCAACGCCCTTCTAAGGCGTGGGTCCTGCGTTCGAATCGCAGCGGAATCACTTTTACAAAACGCTGATTACCAATAAGATAATCAGCGTTTTCTCTTCTAAAGCAGCTGGAAAATATAAAGTCACTTGACCCACTATTATGGCTCAGTAGAAATTTAGTGGGGATACGCATATAGCTTAGCAATGCGGAATAGAAAGAACTTCTTATCTGCTACACCTCTGAGGTTCGCTCTGAACAATTTGATTTTGGCATTGAACGATTCTGCCATCGCATTTGAAGAACGATGGTTGTAGAAATTCAGTATTTCATCATAGTGCTCATAGAAAGTAGCAGCAATGATATTAAATGAGTGCATTCCCGCTTCTTCTACTTTGTTATACCATCGTGCCATAGCCAGACGTGCAGCATCCTTTATGGTATTCTTTGAGAATATCATCCTCAAGGAATGGCACAATCCATATGCCTTTTTAATGTCAGGATATTCTTCGAAAAGTATTGCTGCCCTTTGTTTCTGTCTTTCTGTCCATTTATCGGCTGACTTGAAAAGCAAATACCGAGAGCGTATCAGCAATTCCCTACGAGTGTCACCATTGGAATATCGGTATGGGACATAATCTTCGTTCTTCTGTTTGGCTTCCTCCATTTCCTCATTGGCCTGCTGTATGGCATCCCAACGGTGTTTGATGCGTAATTCCTGCACGGCATCGCAAGCTAATTTCTGAATGTGAAAACGGTCTATCACACGGTTGGCTTTAGGAAATGCAGTCCGTACAATCTTGCGCATGGAGTCTGAAAGGTCAAGAGTCACTTCTTTAACGGCATAACGACTTTTTTCGTCAATTCGTTGCAGTACAGCTACTACGTCCTCTGATTTAGTTCCTGCCACGACAGCTACCAGGGAACACTCTCTCGTACAGGCATCACGGTTGGTTACAAAGGTATAAAGTTCACCGTTGGAGAGTGAGGTCTCGTCAATTGCCAGATGCGGTCCTATATTCTCCGGAAACAGCATCCATTCATCGGCATGAGATAACTGATCCCATCTGCGATATCCGCTGAGTACCTCCTTATACTGTTTTTCGAATGTATGACCATCTATATGGTAGAATTCCTCAAGCGTACGGCAGGTCACCGGGGATGTCTCCATACGTTTCTTTTAAAAAAGCTCCAAATTCTTTGGAGTATCTGGTTCCCTTGGCCACGATGTCGAGGTCGATGGGAATGCTGAAGCTTTTGCCTGTGCGCAAGTCTGTCCAACGACGACGTCTGATCCTGAGAATTACCTTATGGTCCCGTATGGGAAAGTCTGTCACATTTACAGCTTCCATAAAACCTTTGGATTCAAAATGTACGTCATTGCTTAACTTGGGATTCATCTTTTCATCCAGACTGATATGAATCTCTTGAGAGGTTTGTTCGACTCCAGAGATGAGAAAGTAATCTAATATCTGAGCCGGCAACACGAGGCTGGCTAGCATGTTCAAATAATCGTTTTTCATAATGCAAAGTAAGCAATACTTCACGAAGATAAAAAATTATCCCCACGAAAAATCTACTGAACCGGTTTTTCTTATAGAGAAAGGAATAGTTTTGGAAAAAAGTGAACCATCCGGAGAATCGCTTATTCTTCCAGATGGTTCTATAATAAAAAATGATATGAAGGGGCTTTGTTTATCTAAAAGAAATACTTCGTTTATTTCTTCGTTGCAAAGGTAGGAATAAAAAATAGAAAAACAAATTTTTTAGAGAAAAAATGAACGATATACCGATATTTTTGATTGAAATGCCAATATTATTGATGAAAATACCACTGTAATCATGCTAAAACAACAAAAAACAGGCAGAGACAAAACGACATTGAACTCTTATGTCTATACATTAAAATAAAAAATAAATTGCTTTAATTCATTGTGGTATAAAAGATAATGTCTATCTTTGCACCCGCGAAACGAATAAATTATATATCAACAAATCTAAAAATTATGTATTTAGACGCAGCTAAAAAACAAGAAATCT